>Ga0255053_10000106_pt1 | contig 41495 bp, 42 predicted proteins | sample JV7_2_22_MG_FD_188635 | JGI IMG/M metagenome (GOLD analysis project Ga0255053, IMG submission 188635) | Seawater microbial communities from Jervis Inlet, British Columbia, Canada - JV7_2_22 | ecosystem: Environmental > Aquatic > Marine > Inlet | place: Canada: British Columbia | collected... | reverse complement strand
GACTTGCTGTCCGGCAGAGTATTCGGGCCGCGGTTGATTACCTCCGGACCGTCGCTGAACGGCCGCTCCGTCAGCGGCGCCGCGGACGGCGCCCGGCAGGTGCGCGAGCAGCATTCCGCCGGCTATGATTTTCTGAAAATCCACCCGGGACTCAACGCCGCGGAGTTTGCGGCGATCGCGGATGCCGCGAACGAACTCGGCATACCGTTTGCCGGGCATGTTCCTGCTGCCGTTGGCGTCAGTAATGCGCTGGCGTCCGGTATCGCAACAATCGATCACCTCGACGGCTACATGGCAGCACTGTTACCGGCGAACTTCGATCGATCCGGAGGATATGGCGGCTTTTTCGACGTGTTGCTCGCCGAGCAGGTCAATGCAGACCAGGTAGAAATGCTTGCCGCGGCAACCGTCCGTGCCGGCACCTGGAACGTGCCGACACAGACGTTGATAGAGCAACTCATCAATGATGTGCCGGTCAACGAACTTCGCAATCGTGCCGACATGCAGTACATGCCCGCGGCGACGGTCGAGCGCTGGGTTGACGCCAAGCGGGGCCAGCAGGCGGAACGTGGTTTCAGCCCGGAGGTGGCGCAAAAAGCCATCGATATCAGGCGTGCGCTGATCCTTGCGCTCCACGAGGCAGGCGGCCGGCTGCTGCTTGGTTCGGATGCGCCGCAGATTTTCAACGTGCCCGGATTCTCGCTGCATTACGAGCTCGAAGTACTCGTTGCCTGCGGGCTAACACCCTACGAAGCTCTCGAGACAGGGACCACAAACGTCGCCGAGTTTCTGCATCTGAATACGGGGGCCGTCGCGAAAGGCCGCGAGGCCGACCTCGTGCTGCTGGACGCCAATCCTCTCGAGGACATCACCAATACGCGGCGCATACACGGCGTGATGGTGCGCGGGACCTGGTACTCCGGCGGCGATATCGAGGGCCTGCTCAGCCGGTATCGTTCCGCCGGCCAAAAGTAGCCCAAGAGAATAGCCCGGGAAATCAGACCGAAAATCGGGCGATCTGCAACCAAACGGCGCTGACAGGCGTCTAAATCGTATTCGCAGTAAAGACGATTGTTCGAGGGAGAACGTAATGCGTGGTTTTGTTGTCATGGCAATGTTTGCCGTAAGCCTGGTCCAGGCCGGCTCGAAAGATTTCGTCGAGCAGCGCGATCTGTCGCTTGACGCGGCAGGATTGACTGAGCTGGCGGTCGATGTCGGCGCTGGTGCGTTGACAATTACGGGCGTCGAGAACGCCGCTGATGTCGTTGTCCGGGCGACAATCACGATCGAGGATACGGACGAGAAACGCGCTCGCGAAATCATCGAGAAGAGGCTCCGGCTGACGCTCGAGCGCGATGCTGAGCGGGCAAGACTCGAGTCGGACTTCAGGAACAACTGGGGTTGGGACACGAACGCCCGTGTCGATCTCGACGTGCAAATGCCGACGAGCCTGTCGCTGCGAGTCGATGACGGCTCCGGTGCAACGACGATCGTTGGTGTAACTGGAGACGTGCGGGTCGACGATGGCAGCGGTTCATTGCAGGTCACCAATTCCGGCGCGGTCAGAATCGACGATGGATCCGGCTGGATAAATATCGACGGCGCTGACGGGGATGTAGATATCGACGATGGTTCCGGCGTCATCGAAATTCGGCACGTGAGCGGTAGTGTAACGATCCAGGATGGCTCCGGCAGTATCGTCGTGGACGACGTCGAACGAGACCTGATCATTGACGAGGATGGCAGTGGCTCCGTGACCTATACGAACATTCGCGGCATCGTGCAAGAGGACGACTGAGTTACGAATCCGCGATCGCAGCATCGGGCAGGCCGTGCCCGAACGGCCGATAGCTGTCCCCGCAAGACCTAACTCCTTGATTTACTGCATGCAAAGCCCGCCAGTGATGGCGGGCTTTGTTTCGTCAGGCTAGAATGATCCAGTACCGGGGAACGGGAAGCGGCTGCTCGGCCGCTCCGACAAAAAACTGTCGCCGGCGGCAAAGGGGAGGAAAGATGAAACTCGTTAAACACCTGCTCGACGCAAAAGGCAGGCACATTATTTCCATTTCGCCGGACGCATCCGTGTTTGAGGCCATCAAACTCATGGCCGACAAGGCCATAGGCTCTCTATTAGTCCTGGATGACGATGACAATCTCGCCGGCATCGTCACCGAGCGCGACTACGCCCGCAAGGTCATTGTCAAAGGCCGGTCATCGAAAGACACCCAAGTCTCGGAGATTATGACGAGCAAAGTCATGACCGCATCGAGCGACGATACGGTTGATGCGTGCATGGCGGTGATGACCAAGCACAAAATTCGGCACCTGCCCGTGGTTGAGGACGATCGGGTAATCGCGATGATCTCGATCGGCGACCTCGTTGAGGCCATCATTGCGGATCAGCAAGAAGCCATCGAGCAGCTTGAACACTACATCAGCAGCTGATCGATGAGCGACAATCGCGACATCGATCGGCGCGTCTGGAAGCTCTTCGATGGTTACGTGCATGGCACGATCAGCCGCCGCGAGTTTCTGGATCGGGCCGCGCGATTTACGGCCACAGGCATGTCGGCCGCGACACTGCTTGCGACCCTGAGCCCCGATTACGCCCTTGCCCAACAGGTCGACCCGGACGACCGCTCCATTTCCACGAGCTACAAGAAGTACGCCTCGCCCGACGGGGGTGGCGTCATGCGCGGATATTTTGCGCGGCCCGCGGCCACCGATCATAAGCTTCCAGGCGTCGTCGTCATTCATGAGAACCGGGGACTGAACCCGTATATCGAGGACGTGGCCAGACGCCTCGCCGTGGCGGGGTTCATTGCGTTCGCGCCTGATGCATTGACGCCATTGGGTGGGTATCCGGGCAACGACGACGACGGCAGGGAATTGCAGCGGCAGCGCGATGGCGACGAGATGACGGAGGATTTCATCGCTGCGGCGAAGTTCCTGCGTGAGCACCCGGACACCTCGGACCAGGTAGGCGTGGTCGGTTTTTGTTTTGGTGGCGGGATGGTGCTGAAACTCGCCGTGCGGCTGCCGGATCTGGATGCCGGCGTCTCCTTTTACGGGCGCCATCCCGAGGCGTCGCAGGCCGCGCAAATCAAGGCACCACTCATGCTCAATCACGCCGAGCTTGACGAACGCGTGAATGCCAGCTGGCCCGATTTCGAATCAGGGCTGAAAAATGCCGGCATCGATTACGTGCATCATGACTACGAGGGTGTGCAACACGGTTTTCATAACGACACGACGCCGCGGTACGACGAGAAAGCAGCTGAACTAGCGTGGCAAAGGACCGTCCAATTCTTCGGTGATCACCTGAAGTCCGACGGATGAACCAGGCGTCCGGCAGGCGGACGAACGAAAAATGAACATTCCTCGCTGTGGACTAATGTTTGCGTTGCTGGGCATCGTCGTGTGTGCAGATGCCGTCGGTCAAAGCGAAAACGAAGCCCGGACCGTCATCGGGCCGAGCAATATCGACCTCGCGGACGGCGCGACGGCACTGAGGGTAGGCAATGCCGTAGACGGCGTCAGGCTTACTCAGCGTGGTCTGCAGAGCGCGACCAACGATCGGGATCGTGTCGCAGGCTACTCCAATCTGTGTGCCGGCTACATCATGCTCGACGAACTCGATGCCGCGCTCGACTCCTGTAACCGGGCGCTGGAGATCGATGACGAACACTGGCGCAGTTACAGTAATCGTGCGCTGGTCTACGTCAAGCAGAAGCGCTATGCGGAAGCAGAACAGGACATCGATACGGGGCAGTCGCTCAGTCCGAACTCTCGCACCTTGAGGATTGTGAAAGCGATGCTGCTCGACGCAACGGATCCGGTATCGCCGACTATTATCATCGACGATCGCCGTCATGTGCCACCCGACGATGCTGAATAGTAGATTGCTGCTGTCCGTCGTGTTGCTGTTAGCGGCCGCTGTCGCGGCCGACGAACCACGTGTTACGTATCTCAGGGATGCCACCAATAATCGTGTTCCGCTCAATACCGTTGCGCCGGTTTATCCGACCATTGCTCGGCGCGACCGGGTGGAGGGAGACGTGCAGGTGTGCTTCAATGTTGATCGCGACGGCAGGCCCTTCCGTATCGCCGTTCGGTCCAGCACGGATCGTGTCTTTGAAAGGCCGTCGATTCGCGCGATAAGGGCGTCGCGTTATGTATCCCTCCCCGAGCACCAGGAAGTGCCGGGGATCAAGACCTGCAGGACGTTTCGCTTTCGCCTGGAGTCGATTGGCTAGGTACTTCCACGAATAGTACCTGTAGCGGAATTACTGCAAAAAACACGCATGGAAGCAGTACCGGTGCACAGTGCGCCGGAGATGGAGGTACAGAGTCATGCACAACTATCAACTAGCCGGTCTAACCGCACTGATGTTGATGCTTTCGTCGGTCAGCTGGAGCGCAGACTACGCGAAAGGCAAGCAGGCCTATGACTCGGCCGACTACGAAACCGCGCTCACCGAATGGCAACCGCTCGCCGACGAAGGCAACGCCAACAGTCAGTTCGGATTGGGCCTTCTCTATGGCAACGGCTTCGGTGTGGCGCTAAATGACGATGAGGCGCTGAAGTGGTATAGGCTCGCAGCGGAACAGGGACACGCTGAAGCGCAATGCAATCTTGGCATCATGTATGCGAACGGCTGGGGTGTACCGATGAGTGACGCCGACGCATTCACGTGGTACATGCTGGCAGCCGAGCAGGGAGTAACGGCAGCTCAAATCAGTATCGCCAAAATGTATGAGAGCGGCTTCGGTATCGAACTGGACAAGGTGCAGGCGCACATGTGGTTCAATATTGCTGCCGAACTCGGCGACATCAACGCGACGGACAAACGCGAAAGTCTTGCCAGGGGCATGTCCGGGGAGCAAATTTCCGAGGCGGATCGTCTTTCCATCAACTGGCTGGAAAGCCACCAAAACATGCTGGCGAAAGACTGACGGGAGAACGGCTCGCGCACAGCGCCAGCGATCCATCAATACGTCGAGCTATTTGTCGTCGATCCCGGCTGCCAGTTTCGCCGATCGCAGCGTATTCGCCATCAGCATCGTAATTGTCATCGGGCCGACACCGCCCGGGACGGGCGTAATGGCTTTCGCGATCTCTGCGGCCTCTTCATAGTTCACGTCACCCGTCAATTTCGTTTTCTTTTCACCGTCCACGGTGACTTCGATGCGATTGATGCCGACGTCGATGACGACCGCCCCCGGTTTGATCCAGTCACCGCCAATCATGTTGGGCCGGCCAATGGCGGCGATAACGATATCGGCGCCTTGCACTACCTTCGGCAGGTCCTTCGTGCGGCTGTGCGTCATCGTCACGGTGGCATTGCGCGCCAGCAACAGACTTGCCATTGGTTTGCCGACGATATTGGATCGACCGATAACGACGGCGCTCAAACCTGACAGGTCGGCGCCGAGCTGGTCCTCGATCATCAGCATGCAACCCGCCGGCGTACACGGGACGAATGCGTCCGCTATATCGCCCGCCGTCAGCTTGCCGATATTGATGTAGTGGAAGCCGTCGACGTCCTTGGCCGGAGAGATTGATTGCGTGATGCGATGCTCATCGAGATGATCGGGCAGCGGCAACTGCACGAGGATGCCGTGAATCGCCGCATCTTCGTTGAGTGATTCGACGAGGTCGAGCACGTCCTGCTCGGTGACGTCGGGTGGCAGTGAATGCTGTTCGGAGTGAAATCCACAGGCATCGGCCCTACGCTTCTTGTTGCGTACGTAAACCTGGCTCGCAGGATCCTCACCGATAATGACGACGGCGAGTCCGGGCTGCAGGCCGTGGTCGCGGGCCAGCGCTGCCGTTTCAGCCGTAATTTTCTCCGCCAGTTCGGCGGCTTTCGCCTTGCCATCGATGCGTACTGCAGTCGCCATGCGGTCGATTCCTGTGCGTTGACGGGGCGGGAATGGTAACGCTGGTGACACTTTGCGTAAACTGCGCAATCTACCTAGCGCAGCTGAAATCGAGTAATCGAATATGAGTGAAGACTGGTGCGAGCGCTGGCTGCAAGGCCGCATCGGCTGGCATGAACCGAGTGGCAACGCGAGTCTCAGGAAATACTGGCAGGCAAGCGGCAAGCGGGTTCTCGTACCTCTATGCGGCAAGTCAGTTGACATGCTCTGGCTCGAGGCAGAGGGCAATGACGTCACCGGTGTTGAACTCTCGGCGATCGCGGCCTCTGCGTTCTTCGAGGAAAACGCTATTCCCTACACGATTCGAGAAGGCGATCTTCCGGCCTACGTGGCCGATACTCGTCGCATCACGATTTATTGCGGCGATTTTTTCGACCTCGGCGAGCGTGGCTTCGACGCTTGTTATGATCGTGGCGCCTTGGTCACACTAAGCCGCGATGTGAGGCCCGCCTATGTCGAGCACATCAAATACCTGTTGACGCCTGACGCGTACAAACTGATCGTCACGGTCGAGTACGACGACGAAATCGCGACCGGACCGCCATTCTCGATATCAGAAGACGAATTTTTCGCGTATTGGCCCGAGCTCGAACAAGTCGACCACTACGACGACATCGACAACGGACCGCCGAAGTTCCGGGACGCCGGCCTGTCCGAAATGTTCGAGTCTGTCTGGCGCTGATTCTTAACGAGGGTCGGTATTCACCGGGTTACGGCGTTCTTCGCGCCGGCGACGTAATGCGACAATCAGTACGGCGGGCGCGAGCGCAGCAACCACATGTTTCAGTGCGTGACCGCTCATCACGCCGGTTATTGTGTAAACGCCGGCGTCGAAATGTTCCAGCAACTTGGCGACCACATAGAAACCAATGAGAATCCAGATCGCGTTTGTCAGATCGGACACCTGCCGGTGCATGATGAGAATCGCGGGGATCAGCAGGATTGGCAGGAATTGCACGATGGCATACGGCCGCAAGTCGCCACTGCCGGCTGCTTCGGTCAGGTGCCAGTAGACGACGGACGCCACGCCGATGATCAACAATGGCAGCAACAGCATCCGCGCTGCCCGCACCGACAGGTACTCACCGATGACGATCGCGAGAAACCCGGCGAAGCCGATCGTCATCGTCAGCCGGTCCCACAACAGCGTTTCATTGGCGGGCGCGAGATGGAAGTAGCCGGAACCGAATGCGGTGAGTGCGGTACCCGCGAAGAATACCCGCCACGGCCAGCGCATTGCAGCATCGAAAACGACGTCCGGATAGCGCGTCACGTAGATCAGGCCGTACAGGCCGACAATTAGGAACGGCAGGTTGGATATCACGTTCCAGAAATTCGGCACACCGAGCATTCGGCGCGCGTCGGCAAACAGGTGGTAGGCAGGATCCTGCGCGATAGGCTCGACGAGGATCATCACCGCGACGATGATGACCGCGGAGATCGCGATGTACCAGCGGCCCGAGCGAGCGCCGGTCATCGTCACGCCTCAGATTCCCATTTTCGTAAGGATATCGGCTATCTCACGCGTGATGCGTTCTGCCACGGGATGCGTGGCCGCGAAACGGGACTCGAGTTCCTTGGCCCGACTACCGGCCGAGGCACCGCTGCCGGCCGCGATTTCGTCCAGGTCATCGTTGAGCTTCGAGAGCAAGTCGCGTGTTTCCGCGTCGATGTCCCCCGTGGCCTGCAATTCCTTGTTGAGTTCCGTCAAAAGGTCGCGGATTCGTTCGCTGTTCACCATTTCACTCCCTGATCGGTATCAATTTCAGGCGACATCTTCGACGTCCTTTAGTCGCAGTTCGTGTTGACTCACCGGCAGTTCGCGAATGCGAATACCGGTTACATCGAAAATTGCATTGGTGAAGGCCGGCGCGATCGGTGGCGTGCCGGGCTCGCCGCCGCCACCCAGTGGTCCGCCGCCATTGATAATGTAAGTTTCGACGGCCGGTGCTTCGTTCATACGCAATATGCGGTAGTCGTGGAAATTGGACTGCTTCACGGCACCGCTGTTGATCGAAATGTCGCCATAAAGCGCGGCTGTCAGTCCGTAGGCGATACCGCTTTCCATTTGTGCGGCGAGGTTGTCCGGGTGAATCGCGTAACCCGGATCCACTGCACAGACAACGCGACGGGCTTTCGGTTTGCCGTCCGTTATTTCCACGTCGGCTACCTGGGCGACAATGGTGCCAAACGATTTGTGTAACGCGATACCGCGGCCGACGTTGTCCGGCAACTCGTCACCCCAACCGGCTCGCTCGGCCGCAAGGTCCAGCACGGCACGTAAGCGTGGTGAGTCGGCGAGCAATTCGCGGCGGTACTCATACGGATCGCGGCCGGCGGCGACGGCCAGTTCATCGATGAACGACTCTGTGAAGAATGCGTGCAAAGAGTGATCAACGCTGCGCCAGAAGCCCCACGGGACATGCGTTTCGCTATCGGTAAAGACAATACGCTGCGCAGCGATTTCGTACGGTATGTGCGGCGCCTCGATCGGGTCGTGCTTATTGGCGTAATGGTTGTGCCACGCGATGGCGTTGCCGGACTTATCGAGCCCACCTTTGAAGCGGCTGATGCTGGCCTGGCGGTAGTGATCGTGGCGCATGTCTTCCTCGCGGGACCAAACGAGCTTGACCGGGTAGGGGACTTCGGCCGCAATGCGTGCCGACTGCACGGCGAAGTCGTCGAATGCGCGTCGTCCGAAGCCGCCGCCGAGGTATTGATTATGAAGCGTCACTTGCGACTGATTCATGCCAATGGCTTTTGCGACCTGCTGCGCGAAACCAAGCGGGTTCTGCGTGCCGAGCCATAACTCGCATTGATCGTCATGGATCCAGGCCGTGCAATTCATTGGCTCCATGGCGGCATGAGCGAGATACGGAACGCGATATTCCGCTTCAACAACACGGTCCGCGGCGTCGAGCGCCGCAACGGCATTACCGGATTTCCGGTCCTTGCGTTCGTCGCCTGCGGACGCTGCCGCGTCCAGATCATCGCCAAATCGCCGGAAAATCTGCTCCTGATGAGCGCCACTGTTGCCGCCATCACTGAACTCGACGGCAAGGCTCAGGAGAGCCTGTCGCGCTTGCCAGTAGCCGTCGGCGACGACGGCCACTGCGGTGTCGAGGTTTACTACCTTGCGTATCCCGGGCATGTCCTGGATGGACGATTCGTCGACCGAAACGACATTGCCGCCGAACACGGGCGCGGCCATCACGGCCGCATATTTCATGCCAGGCAGCTTCGCGTCGATGCCGAATTTTGCTGAGCCATCCACCTTCTGAGGGACGTCGAATCGGGCCGGCGATGTACCCATGATGGCGAACTCATCACTAGCTTTGAGAATTGGCTTGTCCGGCATTGACAGGTCGGCCGCAGCAGGCGCGAAATGCGCATAGCTTGCTTTGCGATCACTCGTCTCGTCGTAAATCATGCTGCTTCGTGTCGACAACTCGGAGACCGGGACCTGCCATTCGTCGGCAGCGGCTTGCAGGAGTACCGTGCGAGTCGCCGCGCCCGTGACCCGCATCGCGATTTGGCCGGTCGTACGCACCGACGTGCTGCCGCCCGTAATTTGCAGTCCCATCCACTGTGTCGCACGGAAGAACAGGCCATCGACGGAATCGATCAGCCATGCCGGAAAATCGGCGCCCGGCATCGAATACTCGCGCGCCAGCGCGTAGTTGGCGAACTCCTTGTGCGCCGGCGCTTCCTCGAAGCGCACCTGCGACCAGTCGGCGTCCAGTTCGTCGGCAAGCATCATCGCGAGCGATGTGTGTACGCCCTGTCCCATGTCGGCGTGTGGAATGATCGCTGTAATCGTATTGTCCGGCCCGATTTTGAGCCATACGTCGAACAGCTCGTCACCGTCACCGGCGACAAGTTCCCGCACCTTGCCCGAACGATTCCCGCGCCGTATTGCGACGCCGAAAACGACTACGCCACCAGCTGCGACGCCCGTGGTAATGAAAGCGCGCCGGGTCCACTTATTCATCGTTCGCCTCCACCGGTTCGAGCGCATTGATGACGGCAGCGGCCCGCATGATGCCCTTGCGGATGCGCGGGTAAGTGCCGCAACGGCAAACGATGCCCGACATGGCCGCATCGATATCGGCGTCCGTTGGCGACACAGTCTTGCCGAGTAACGCGACGGCAGCCATGACCTGCCCGGACTGACAATAGCCGCATTGCGGCACTTGTTCGTCGATCCATGCCTGCTGCACCGGATGCAGCCCCTGTTTGCCGCCGTTGACTCCTTCGATCGTGGTTATCTGCTTGCCGGTTGCCGCAGCAGCGGGGATTACGCAGGAGCGAATCGGTTTGCCGTCCAGGTGCACAGTGCATGCGCCGCATTGCGCAACGCCGCAACCGAATTTCGTGCCGGTTAGCCCGACGTAATCACGGATGACCCACAGCAGCGGCGTCGACGGGTCGACATCAATGGCGTGTGACTCGCCGTTAATCGAAAGCGTAATCATCTATTGGTGGCCTCCGGATGAGCATCGCCGTCACCGTACTCCACCGCAGCAGCCCCGGCAAGCCGCTACACGGCGCCTGATCAGGCTAAAATGCACAAACCAATTTCACGGTTACAGGTGCCGGGTGAGGCCAATTCTGAGACAGATTCGCGGCGTGCTGACCTTTGCGGTGTTGACCATCAATACCGTGTTCTGGTTCGTACCGCTGTTTCTGCTGGCGGTCCTCAAGCTGATTCTGCCCATCGCAGCGGCGCGCACCGTGATCACGCGCTGGCTGATGGCGCTCGCCGAGAACTGGGTCGCCGTAAACGCGCTCACGCTCAGCGGGTCCGGGTCCCGGGACTGGCAAGCGAGCGGTATCGAGGAGCTGCACCGGCGTGGCTGGTACCTCGTCGTTGCCAATCACCAGACCTGGGTCGATATCGTCGTATTGCAGGTCGCGTTCAATCGCCGCATTCCGTTGTTGAAGTTCTTTATCAAGCAGGAGTTGATCTGGATTCCGCTCCTCGGTATCGGATTCTGGGCCCTCGACATGCCGTTCATGAAGCGTTACTCGCCGTCGTACCTCGCAAAGAATCCGCAAAAAAAAGGCAAGGATCTCGAGGCGACGCGTAAGGCGTGCGAAAAATTCCGGTACACGCCGACCTCGGTCATCAATTTTGTCGAGGGTACGCGCTTCAGTGAAGAGAAAAAGGCAGCGCGCAATTCGCCGTACGAGTATCTGTTGCTACCGCGTGCGGGAGGCATGGCCATCGCGATATCGTCGATGGGAGAGGTATTCGACGCCATCGTCGATGTAACACTCGTGTATCCGGGTGAGCCACCGAAATTCTGGGGCATGGTCTGCGGTGACCGGGTTTCGGTTACCGTGGACGTTCGGGTGCGGCCAATCGATGCAGCACTGCTGGCTGGCGACTATGAGAACGATCGCGAATTCCGTCGTAACGTGCATCGTTGGTTGACCGGTCTTTGGCAGGACAAGGACGCCCGGATCGCTGCAATCAAAAGCCGTTCGGCGTAGACTGCACCTAGCCAGATAACGCGTGGAGGGCGCGATGTCCGACAGTCGCCATTACGATACGGTTGCATTCGATGTGCGCGATAACGCCACGATGTTGTTTTTCGCAAAGACGACGGAGGGTGGCGATATCGATGACTACTTGCTGCTCGTACGCACGATCGAGGATGACTTCGATGAGACGATGCATATCGAGATCAACGAGAAGCAATTCGACGGGCATGACTTGTTGACGGAAGCGCAGTTGATCGGCAACACGCTGAAACTGATTTTCAGCGGCCCCGTCGAGGCACTTGAAGGCGCCAGCGAAATCATGCTGACGTTCGCAGAAACGCCTGAAAATCTTTCCGGCATTGAAGTTGGCGCGTTTCGCGTACTTGGAGATACCCTGACCGGCGGCAATGCCTGATCCATGCTCGAGCTTCGACCCAACTGCGAGGCATGCGATCGCGATCTGCCACCCGATTTTCCTGACGCCGTGATCTGCACGTTCGAGTGCACATTTTGTCGCGATTGCGCCGAGAATACGTTCGCGGGCGTCTGCCCCAATTGCGGCGGCAACTTCGAAGCAAGGCCAGTACGTCCCCGCTCCCTTCTCGACAAGTTCCCGGCTTCGACGGAGCGCGTCCACCGCGAAGGGTCGCTGTAGTTGTCCTATAGTCTCTACATTCTGCGCTGCGCCGACGGCAGCCTCTACACCGGTATCGCACTTGACGTCGCGCGCAGGCTCGAGGAGCACCAGGGCGGCAAGCGAGGCGCCAAGTACCTGCGCGGCAGGACGCCTGTCGAGCTCGTATTCGAATGCGATGCAGGAACCCGAGGCGACGCACTGCGCCTCGAGCACCGCATCAAGCAATTCAGTAGAGAGGACAAGGAAGTGCTGATCGCGGGCGGCATGTCGCTCGAGCCAGTCGACGTCGCCGGACTGCTTCAGGCGTCCGGAGACTCTTCCGGGTAAAGGATCAGCGGTTCCCCGAACACTGGCAGGAACAACAGCGCGTCATTGTCCCAGGTTCCGCGAAATTCCTGCAGCCACGTCGCCGTGTTGACGAAGTTATCGAGCACGGACGGGAACAGCTCGATTTCGCCGAAGGGACGTGTGTGGTCGTCGAAGTGAATCGGAAAGACGCGCTTTGCGCCGGTGGTTGTTACCAGTGCTTGCCAGTAATCCTCGGCATAATCACGCCCCAGCCCTTCGAGTAGGCCGACACCGAGCATGACGACATCGGCTTGCACGCCGTCAAGTGCGCCATCGACGAAACCGGCGCTGCCTTGCACGATCGTCGTGCCCTGCGGATGGCTCACGATGATTGTGTAACTACCACCTTCACGCCACGCTGTAACCGGCGCCGGCGTCGTCAGGGGCTCATCGACGGAGCCGCTCAGGGGCACTGCGCCACGCCAACCGATTGGTGCGTGAACGGATGGCACGAGTCGCACCGTGAAATTGCCGAACGTGTACTCCTCCCCGGGTACAACGACAGCAATCTGATCTTCGGGCGCCCCTGCGCCACGCGCGATGTTCGCCGTGGATTCGGAACCGAGAATCGATGCGCTGCTACGATTGGCGATCGCGCCGACATCCATGGCGTGATCGTAATGTGAGTGTGCGGGGATAATTACCGCGAGCCGTTGCATGCGATATTCGTTCAACACGTAGTTGATCATCGGCGCATCACTCGCTACCGGAATTTGCAGCAAGGTCTCGAACAGCGACGGGCGGGAGAAGAATCCATCAATCAGGATCTGGGTTTCGCTGTCGTCAAAAAGCAAGGTCGTGACACCAAGCCAGGTGACAGTGACCACATTGGGCGTAATGTCGTCGTTGACCGGCGGATGCAGCCCGGTGTCTGCGATATCGGGCCGCGTGCGTAAAGCCCATGTAAACGCTGCGCTCAGCAACACGACGATAGTCACGATAACAACAGTCGTTCTGACCGCGACGCGTTTTACATCCTGTATCGTGACCGGCGCCATGTCGTCACGATACCATCAACACGCACGCTTGAGACGAGTCGCCTAACCGTTGGCGGCGGTTTGTTGCCCCGGACAATCGGATTCTTCGGCGTTCGTGAAATCGACCGCCTCGCCGGTCTCCAGCAGTGTCTTGAGGCCGGCGATGACATGCGGCCAGCCGAAAGTAATCATCGTCGCTGTCGGTGATCCTTCTTCGAGCTGATCGTGAATGACGGTCAGGCGCGTCCCGACCGTGAGCGGCTCGAGCTTGAACGTGACTCTCGACGGCGCGTCACCGGCCGCAACGGAGTTTCCCGTGAATTGCCAGGTGTAAGCGAGCTCTCGTGGGCAGTCGGCGCTCAATACCTCGCCGCACACACCGACGCTGTCGTCTTCGTTGAGGAACTCTATGTTGCCGCCGGGCTGGAACTCGCCTCGCACTCGAGTCTTATGCCAGTACTGGCGCGTGAACTCCTCGGTGGTCAGGCCTTTCCAGACCTGCTCGGGAGGAGCCGCGATGACGGTCATGTATACGAATTCGGGTTTACTCATGGTCTTTCTCCTGCAATGCGTCTCTTAGATTCAGGATGGCCGCTGCGCGGTCGCCCGAGAATTTGTCCAGCCAGCGCCGATTGATCTCGGCGATCGGCACGGGGTTCAGGTAGTGCAGTTTTTCCCTGCCATGCCAGCGGCACGTAACCAGCTGCGCATCCTCCAGTACCGCGAGGTGCCGGGTTGCCGATTGCCGGCGCATTTCGAGGCCGTCGATCAATTCCGTCAGGGTCTGCCCCTGCTGTTCGAACAAGCGATCGAGCAGTTTGCGTCGCGTGGGGTCGGCCAGCGCTTTGAATATCGCGTCCATTTTTGATAGGCAGTTAAAATACTGCATATCATTATGCAGCTTCTAAGCTGCATGTCAAGGCAGCTACTGCCCTACGGCGAACTTGGCGAGGTAGCCCGTCAAAGGCGCGAGATAATTGCCCATCGCGTAACCAAGCAGCGCCATCAGGATGGACACTGGAACGAGGCTTGGTTTGTGATGGGCAGCAACGATCGGCGCTGATGCGGCAGCACCGATGTTTGCGGCCGACGCGATGGCGACACTGTGGACATCGACGCGGAATATCCATGCTCCGGCAAGACAGAATGCGCCATGGATGAAGATCCAAATGAAAGCGCCAAGCAGGAATGCGGGCGCCTGGGCCAGCCCGGCGACTTCGGCGCGCGCACCGATGCCGGCGACGAATATGTACACCAGCGCCGTGCCCATAGCCGTGGAGTTAGGGAGCCTGGATACCGGTGTCACTGACAACAGCAATGCAATGGTTGTGACGAGCAAAATGCGCGTCGTGGATTCTCCGAACACGGGCGCAAGCGCCTCGACGTTGGCTCCGATCCACGTCGAAATAACCGGGGCAAGCGATATGCCAATCCAGGAAACGCCAATGACGATGGCCGCCAGGAATATGTACTGTGGCATTGTCGGTGGATGCTCTTCTTCGACGTGGAATTCTGCCGCTGCCTCCATCGCCGCCAGCCTTTCCGGCGGTACACGCGCCCACTTGTTGAAGCGCTCAGCGAAGTTGCGCGACGTGAGCAGCAACGGCAGCCAGACGATGTACACGGCGTTGTCGGCAATGACGGCGAGCCCGAACAGCTCGTTCGACGTTCCCAACATCTCCTTGGTTGCAGCCATGTTCGCTGTGCCGCCGATCCAGCTACCGGCTAGCGCGCCAACGCCCTTCCAGGCGTCCTCGGACAGCCACCTGTGGACGATCATGTAGGAGACGACAGCACCGACCATCACACCGACGGTGCCCATAAGCATGACGAGCACACCCTTGCCCATGATGCGTACGACAGCCGGCACATCGACTTTGATTAGCATCAGGACAATGAAGGCTGGCAACGCGTACTTGCTCAGGCCGCCATAGATGATCGACTCGTTCGGCATGAAGGTGGTGCCGCCAATGGCGACATTGCTCATGATGACCGGCGTCATGTAGATGAACAGCAGCGGCGGAAGATACTGGAACAGCTTCGCGCCAGTCGCCTGCTCGAGGTAGAAGAAGAACCCGGCAACCGCGCAAAGTATGGCGAGTACGCCGATGGGTGATGTAATCAGGGCAGCCGTTTCATACATCGAGGCGGGTGTCCGACAGGCAATAAAGCGCCCGAGTATAGAGCATCAGGCGGTTGTCGGATCAGGAAAAGCTGAGTTGAGCGGCGTGGTCTTTGCGTGTTGCTTCGTCGGTCAGTGCGGCCGACTGCACGGTCATCCAGACGGCATCCCAGTCTTCGACCTTGCTCGGGCCGAATACGAACTTGGCGATAAAGCTCTCGAGTTGGCCAACTCGAATGACGTTCTTGGGCGGTGCCGAGGTGAATTCGACGGAGCCCGTGAAGATGACGAGATTGGCGACCGGCACGTCGGGCACGATCTTCTGCAATGCACGCGTCCGGCCTTCGTTCTGGATCAGCGGATTCAGAAAGCGGCGGCGTGTCACGCCGTTGACATTCGTCCACTGCGGTTCATCGTCCTCGCCGAAAATGATGCCGTTGTAGTGCTTGGTCTGGATACAGAGAATGCCGCCGGCAGTCATGATGGCGTGGTCGATCCCGGCTATGCCGCCATAAGCGCCGGGTAGCATGAAGTCATGCAGCACGTCTTTGCTGCGGGCCTCGAGCGCGCGACGAATCCGGACCTCGCCGAGCCGGGCAACGAGGAAATGCGCCACCTGAGTGGCAGCCCTGCGGAATATTAGCGTCAGTAGCAGCGCGCCGGCGATCGTAAACATGAACATCGCGGGGCCCACACTCGTGATGCCGGTTACAACCGCGGGTTCGGCAGCCACGGCGGGCAACGCGATGAGCGGTAAACTCGACAGGACGGTTCTGAAAAGCATGAGCATTGCCCGAGAATAGGCCCGTTCGGCGGCCAAGTTAACGTATCACGTCACGTTTTCATGAATGCCCGTTTCCGGGGTAGGCGAGATAGTAGCCGTCGATGTTAGCCACCTGGATGGGTGTACGGTAAACGGTACTGAGCAGGCCGGCTGTCAGCACCGACGATTTCGATCCATCGGCGGCGATCCTGCCGTCATCGAGGACGATGACACGGTCGACTTCGGGCGGAATCTCGTTGAGGTGGTGCGTGACGATAACGATATTGCGTCCGCCGGCCGCAAGCTCGCGAACCCGGCCCAGGTAGTCGAAGCTGGCCGCGAAATCGAGCCCGGTCGTAGGTTCGTCGAGGATCAGCGTGTCCGGTTGATGCACAAGTGTGCGGCCGAGGAGGCAGCGGCGCTGTTGCCCGGTGGACATCGATTTCAGCGGCGTGTCGGCCAGGGCCTCGATGCCAAGGGTCTCCAACGTGGCCCGGGCGGCGGCGACCTGTTCCGCGCTGATGCGGCGCCCGAGCAAACCGTGTATGCCGATGCTCGACAGATAGCCTGACACGATGACTTCAAGCGCCGTCGTTGTCGGCCGGTAACGCTGTTGCAGGTCGTGCGACACGATCCCGATATGTTCACGCAACTGCCACACGTTCCAGTGTTCGCGGCCGAGGATGCGAATCCAGGAATCGTCCTGTACGACCGGGTACAACTCGCGATTGATCGTCTTCAGCAGCGTGGTCTTGCCCGAGCCGTTCGGCCCCAGGATGGCGACGCGTTCATGTTGCGCAATGGTCAGCGTGAGCTTGTCAAAAACGCGCGTCGTACCGCGCCAAATGGTCGCGTTATGGATATCGATTAGGGCCGGTTCGGGCACGGTGGAGGCTGTCAGAAATCCTGCGTCAGGCTCAACGGCTTCCAGTCCCTATGGGCTTTGTAGGCTGGCAGCTGGTCGGTATCCTGCAGGGTCTGCAGGATTTCGGCGAGCCACTGAAACCACTCGAACGTAGACGGGTTATCAATATCCGTACGCATCTCGGTAATCCAGATCTCCAGCTTGCGCCACAACAGGATTGCAATGTCGCCCATGAGATTCTTGACAACAGCCGAGGGCACGATGCGCTGATACATCATGACGCCAATGTTCTCCATCGTCGTACTGATGATCATCGCGCAGTTCTCGGCTTCCGGCGAATGCGCGCGGATTCCGGCCACATCAAGGCCATCCGGTAACCGCAGAACCTCCCGGTAAGCTTTCGAGAACTGCGGACTGCCAAAAAAGCGAAACAGTTCGATGGCTGCCAGTTCGCGGCGTTGCTGACGGAGATGCCGCATCTGAACGATTGCGAAAAACAGGCCGCCGATGACAACGGCGGCACCGAAAATTTCGGCCATGTCGGCAAGGCGGGACAGGTCATCCATTTGTTGCTCCTCGAAAGATCCGGCGCAGTCTACTGGACATCGACGGACGTTGTCAGGCGGCCTGCTGTTTCCACCTGCCGCGCCGGAATATCGTGACGGATAGCACCGTCAGCAGAGACTCGGCCACGACGATCGCGCAAAATACGCCATTCGGTCCCCAAGACAGTGGTTCCGCCAGCCACCACGCGAGCGGGATCTGCACCAGCCAGAAACATAACAAGTTCAACGTCGACGGCGTCGCCGTGTCACCCGCACCGTTTAGTGACTGGACCATGACCATGCCGACCGCGTACATGGGGTAGCCGATGCCGAGGATTCGGATGCAACTTGTACCGTATCGCAGCACATCGGGATCTGTAGAAAACAGCGCCGTTATCCATGGTGCAGCGAGCACTGACAGGGCACCGAGGCCGGACATGAAGATTGTGTTGTACTTCGCCGCTCGCCACGCGGACTGTTCCGCGCGGTCTGGCTGTCCGGCGCCAAGATTTTGCCCGACCAGAGTCGCAGCCGCGTTACCCATGCCCCACGCGGGAAGGAACACGAACTCGATCAGGCGCAATGCGATCGTGTACGCTGCGATCGCTGCGCTCCCGTAGAACGCGACAATGCGCATGATGACGATCCAGCTTGCCGTCGCGATCAGAAATTGCCCGACACCGCCGATCGAAATAATCACCATCCGATGCATCAGGGAGACGACGATTTTCAGATGACGCAGGTGGAACGCGAGTCGTCCACGTCCGCCAATCAGATAATAGAGTTGGTAGACCACGCCAATGCCGCGGCCGATGGTCGTCGCGACGGCGGCGCCCGTAACGCCCATCTCCGGAAATGGTCCGATGCCGAAGATCAGGCAGGGGTCGAGCACGATGTTGATGCCGTTCGCGAGCCACAGGGAGCGTAGCGCTACGGCCGCATCTCCCGCGCCGCGAAATGCCGCGTTCAGCAGGAACAGGTAGAGAATGCTGGCGGAACCACCGAGCAACACGGCCGTAAAGCCCTTGCCCTGATCGACGACACTTTGCGACGCACCCATCATGTGCAGCATGTCTTCGGCAAATATGACGCCGGTAATGCCGACGATGATGGACAACAACGCACAAACCCAGATCGCCTGCCCGGTCACCTGGGCTGCGGCATCATGTTTCTTCGCACCGATCCGCCGGGACACCATGGCGGTGACGCCCATGCCGAGCCCGATGGCGATGGCGTACAGGACGGTTACCAGCGCTTCGGTGATGCCGACGGCCGCAACCGCATCGGTGCCGAGGCGCGAAACGAACGCGATGTCGACGACGGCGAATATCGCCTCCATCGACATCTCGAGCATCATCGGGATTGCGAGCAGCCCTAGTGCACGGCTAATTGGACCAGTCGTAAAATCGACATCGTTGTCACGCAATGACTCGCGCACGAACGCCACCGTGCGTGGCAATGTGCTTGTCTGTCCCTCGTTCACGCGACTGATGATAAGCTCATTGGACTGGTTTCACTGGTGTCAACCAAGATGCCCGACGGTCTCTTGCCAATTCTGGCGTTCATCGCCATCGTCATCATCTACGTGATCGCAAAGGTGATCGAGAACGTGAAGAAGAGCGAACAGCAATGGCTGCAGGTGGACAAGAGCAAGCTCCGCGACTGGGACGATGACGACGACTGGGGCGATTGAGCTGGGCGCATCGCCCACGAGTTCTTCGACCGGCTCGCATTTTCGATTACACTTGGCGAAACTCTATCGGCGTAATTCTCCAGGGCCACTCTATGTTCGATTGTTCACTGGCGCGCGGCGCAGTCGTCGCATCCCTGATAGGCGCTCTTTGCGCTGTTTCCGCTTGTGACAAAGCGGACCCGGGTCCCACGGCCGAGGAACAGGCGGCGGCGGTAGCCAACGTCGAGGCGATGGCGCGAGAGCACGCAGAAGATACCGCTGAGCCGAGCGCTGCTGCAGAGATAGACCCGCAGCGCGCAGTGCTGTCCGAGCGGATGGCCTATGCCGAGGTGGACGACGAAGTCGTGTATGGCCACTTCGCGTTTCCTGCCGAAATGATCGAGCCACTGCCGGCAATCATCATGATTCACGAATGGTGGGGATTGAATGACAACATTCGCGCGATGGCGGAAAGACTGGCGGGTGAAGGCTATATCGTACTGGCGGTCGATCTGTTCGGTGGCCAAATAGCAACCAACCCGGAGGCTGCCAGACAATTGATGTTGAGGGCGGTGGAAAATCCCGCGTCCGCGTCATCCAATATCGAACAGGCGTATTCCTTCGTCAATGTTACGGCAGGCGCACCGCGTATTGCATCGCTGGGCTGGTGTTTCGGCGGCGGCTGGTCGCTCAACACAGCCATGCTATTTCCCGATGACCTGGCCGCGTCCGTTATTTATTATGGCCGAGTCACGGGCGACGAGGAGAAATTGCGCCCTCTCGATGTGCCGATTCTCGGCTTTTTCGGCGACGCAGACCGTGGTATCAGCCTGGAGTCGGTGCAGGAGTTCGAGGCTGCTCTGCAGCGTCTGCGCAAGAACCACCAGATCCATGTCTATCCGGGCGCAGAACATGCATTTGCGAATCCGACAGGTAATGCCTACAACGCAGAGTTCGCAGATGACGCCTGGCAGAAGACACTCGATTTCCTGCGGCAAAACCTCGCAGTCGACGACTCCTGATCCCGCGCTCAATCGGACTGCGATTGTGTCTCGATTTCGCAGTTGATCAGGATGTCGAGCGCTTTCGCACTGTATACGATTGTCTGATCGTCTTCTCTCGCGCATCGCAATGACACATGGGCTGTTAGTGCAGTAGTCACGATCAGCGACTGTTGCGCCGAATCACCGATGACGCAGAAATCCTGCAATGCGATTGGCGCAAGTTGCCGTGGCGAAACAAGGATCGAGGTTTCGATCGATGACTCAGAGAGGAGTTCCTCACCGCTGATTGTCTTTTTCGTGTCCGCGACGCTGATTGAGACTGATTCGGGCAGCCAGCCGCGAGCACAGCGCGTCCGGATGTGGAGATCGAATTTGAGCTCCGGCGGTTGTGTCAGGCGTCGGCCGCCGGCTCGTCGGGCAATGGTGGCGACAGCGGGCTCGGCATGAACGCTGAGGCGGTCAATGTCGGCGACGACGAAATAGTAGACGGGTAGCAGGAAGAAATGCGGCGGCATATTAGAAACCGGGACAAAGTCGCTCGGATTATAGGTAATGAATCGATGGTAATCTCGCCTAAACGATCTGCCACCGGGAGTAAGCATGATTCACACAGTCGCGCATTTGACGTACAAGACCGCTCGTCGCATTGCGATTCTCTCGGTTGGCTCCACGATTCTCGCCCTCGGCGTCATCATGCTGATTACGCCGGGACCCGGGCTGATCGTCATTCCCATTGGCCTGGCAATACTGGGCATAGAGTTCGCGTGGGCGAGGATCTGGTTGCGCAAGGTGCGCGAAGGTATCAGTAGCCACAATTCGAAAAACCGCGCCGAACGCGCAGAGAGTCATCGCGATCGTGCGCGTCGCTGACAATTGGCGGGGCAAAAAAGAAGGCGCCGGAGTGCTGGAAACGATGATCGATTCAGCGGGCCGCTCCGACACGGAACGGACTCCGGCGCCCACACTTACACGGCAGGGGGGGATGCCGCCGGACCTTCCAGGTCCGTTTCAGACCGGCAATCCTGCCGGCATTTTACGAGGCGGTTCACAGACCGGGATCTCGGGGGGGAGAAAACCCGGGTCACTCGATCCGCCTCAGGGGGTTCAGTCGTGCGTTTTGCCAATGCCCCCGAACGAACAATGTCGATGTAGGGTCAGCGGTCTATTTATCAAGACTCGCTGACCGCAATCGACTTCGACTCAGGACAGTGTCGCCGCTGCGACGAACATGACGCCGAGCAGCACGGCCAGCATGCCTGCTAGAACCAGTCCTTCTTCAATGTGATTTTTCATGGTGTTTACTCCTTGTGGGGTGCCCGGCGCCATCTTGGCGGCGGTGAATGTTAGATATGCAATCCTCATTGCATAACTCGTGCCAACAGTGAAAATACCAATAAAACAAACGCTTAGGTTCATTTCATCGATTACGGAATTTCGTAATTAACGAGATTTCGTAGATATTTTTACGAAATTTCGTATAAACTCGCGCGATGAGCCAGATTGACGATTACCAATGGATATTTCGCAAGGCGCCTGCGATGGCGACGGCCCTCGGCAAGGATGGCGAATACCTCGACGTCAACGACGCCTTGCTGGACCGGATGGGTTATACGCGTGAGGAGATGATCGGCCGCCCCCCTGCCGATTTCGTCACGGAAGAAAGTGCGAGACGCATCGAGGAGGAGTTTCGCCCGGCGTTGCGGCGCACCGGCAAACTGGAGAACAAACCCGTGAGCCTGGTGACGAGTGCGGGAGACGTCGTCGACTGCGTCACCGATGCGATCGTGGAATACGACCCGCAAGGGAGGTATGTCCGCACGATCGCAATGTACGCTGAGGTCGACGATCAGGCACGCGCGAGCTTCAAGTACCGCGACCTGTATCGCTCGACGCCGGCAATCCTGCACACGCTCGATGCCGACGGCAACATTCACACCGTCACCGACCACTGGTTGCAGAAGCTGGGCTATACGCGGGAAGAGGTGATCGGCCGCCCGGTGACGGATTTCTACAGTGATGCCGACCGCAAGAAGCTTTCGGGCGCGCGGCTGCAGGAGGCAGTCAAGCGCGGTGAGCTCAATAACGTTGACCGGCAAATGGTCACGAAGGATGGCCGCGTTCTCGACATCGTAATGTCTGCGATTTCGCATCGCGATACGTCGGGCAAGGTCGATCGCATGCTCGTGGCGTCGAAAGACGTTACCGAACGCAAGCAGGCCGAACGCCATTTGCGTCAGACCCTCGCTGAAAACGCGCGCCTGCGAGAGGAACTCGAGCATGAACGTGATTATCTGCGTGAGGAAGTCAATGTTGCGATGAACTTCGGCCGCATCGTCGGCAGGAGCCCGGCATTGCAGCAGATGCTGAAGCGCGTCGAGGCTGTTGCCGACACGCCGGCCAGCGTACTGCTGCTCGGGGAGTCCGGTGTTGGCAAGGAGCTTGTCGCACACGCCATTCATGCCCGGAGTCCGCGAGCGGAGGGTCCGTTAGTCAAGGTCAACTGTGCGTCGATTCCCAAGGAGCTCTTCGAAAGCGAGTTCTTTGGCCACGTGAAGGGCGCGTTCACAGGTGCGCATCGCGATCGTGTCGGCCGCTTTCAACTGGCGGACGGCGGCACCCTGTTCCTCGATGAAGTCGGCGAAATTCCGCTGGAGTTACAGGGTAAGTTGCTGCGTGTCTTGCAGGAAAGTGAATTCGAGCGCGTCGGCGACGACGTTACCAGGTCTGTCGATGTTCGCGTGATTGCTTCGACAAACCGACATCTCGAACAGCAGATCGTGGATGGCAATTTCCGCGAGGATCTCTTCTACCGGATCAGCGTATTTCCGGTCGAGGTGCCACCGCTAAGAGACCGTGGGGACGACGTAATTCAGCTCGCACAGGAGTTCCTCGAAAAAACCTGCAAGGACTTCGGGCGCGAACCGATGACACTAACTCGCGGGCAGGCCAACAAGTTGCGGCACTACGGCTGGCCCGGCAATGTCCGCGAACTCAAGAACGTCATCGAGCGAGCGGTGATTTTGTCACCTGGCAACGTGCTGAGGCTTGAGGCGTCAATGCCCGAACCGGCGTTGACAGATCAGGCTTCGTCAGAGGACGCCATGTCGGCCACAGCGTTCCTGACCGAGAAGGAGATGCGGGAGTTTCAGAAAAACAACCTGGTCGCCGTGTTGAAACAGACGAACTGGCGCGTGTCCGGTGAGGACGGTGCCGCGGAGCTGCTGGGCGTGAAGCCGACGACGCTCGCGGACCGAATACGCACGCTCGGTATCCGTAAGCCGCAGCGACGACAACGCAAATGAGCCGCGCGGTAATCAACAGAATCCTGGTATTGGTCGGGCTAGTTCTCGTCGCAATCCTGTTTCGTACATTGCCGGTGACTAATTGGCTGGATCGGCTGACGGGCCTCTACGACGCGTACCCGGTAGCCGTACCCATCGTGTACATACTGGCCGTGATGGTTGCGACGGTCGCGCTTTTCCCCGGCTGGATCTCGATCATGATGGCCGGCTTGCTGTTCGGGTTATTGCCAGGGCTGCCCTACGCCCTGGTCGGGATCACTGCCGGCGCATATGGCGCGTTCCTCGTCGGGCGTGCGCTGGGCCGGTCCTGGGTCGAAAAGCGTATGGGTGACAATCTGAAATTGCAGGCGCTCGACGAAGCGGTTGACGCACAATCGTTCTACATCATCTTCCTGACACGATTCGCGATCGTGCTGCCATTCAACCTCCTGAACTATGCATTCGGTCTTACACGCGTGCGTGCCACGACCTACGTTGCGGCGACTGCACTCGGAATGTTGCCCGCAGTGCTGTTATACGTTTATCTTGGCACCCTCGCGGACGATTTCGGCCAGATTCTGGCTGGCGAGATCCGGCCCGCAAGCAGCGCCTATTGGATAGCCGCCATCGCTGTCGTCGCGATAGCCGGCATAGTGTGGATCGTGCACCGGGCGGCGACAAAGGCACTGAGCCAGCATCAGGACGAATGAGAATTTATTGATATGAAATACAGCGCGATTCACAGTACGTTGCTGGCGATCCTATTGGTGTCAGCAGGCGCTGCCGAGGAAAATGATCTGCCCCAGCCGGTGCGGCACATCCTCGACATTCGCAAGGTTCCGCACGATACGCTGAGTGTTTACGTTCAAGACGTCGACAGTGGCGAAGCGATCATACGCTGGCAGGACGAGGTGCCGCGAAATCCGGCTTCGACGATGAAGTTGCTCACGACGCTGGTCGGCCTCGACGTGCTCGGCCCCACGTACCAGTGGACCACCGACGTGTTCGTACTCGGCGAGATCAGCGACGGGCATCTCGACGGCGACCTGCTGATCAAGGGCCATGGCGATCCGTTTCTGGTTACCGAGCGTGTCTGGCAGATGCTGCGTCTCGTACGCCAGGCGGGCATCCACGAAATCGACGGTAACCTGCTCATCGACGACAGTTATTTCGAGATCAACGGCTACGACCCCGCGGAGTTCGACCGCCAGCCGCTGCGCGCGTACAACGTTGCGCCAAATGCGCTGCTCATGAATTTCAAGGTCGTGCGTTACTGGTTCGAACCGGATCACGATCGTAACGCTGTGCGCGTCTGGGTCGATCCGCCGCTCGAAAATCTGCGCGTCGAAAACCGGCTCGCGCTGGGCCGCGGCTATTGCGGTGGTTATCAACGCGGTATCACGGTGACGGCGAACGAGGCGATCGACAAGATGACATTCAGTGGCCGTTTTCCGAACGGCTGCAAGAACTATGCGATGGACAGAACGGCGCTCAGCCACAACGAGTTTACGTATGGCCTTTTCATGTCGGTGTGGCGTGAACTGGGCGGTGAGTTGAGGGGCGGCTGGATGAACACGACGGCGCCGGACGACGTCGAACCACTGGTGAGTTTCAAGTCACTGCCGCTGGCCGAGATCATTTCCCGGGTCAACAAGAACAGCAACAACGTGATGGCACGACAAGTCCTTTACACATTGTCCGCGGAAACGCTCGGGCCGCCCGGCACCGAGAGCGGCGGTCGCAAGGTGATCGAGAACTGGTTGCAGGATACGGGTATCGAGTTGTCGACGCTCCGGCTCGATAATGGCGCCGGTTTATCGCGCGAGGCGCGCGTGTCGGCAAATGAGTTCGGCGCATTGCTTGAATACGCCTGGCGGCAGCCGTACATGCCCGAATACGTGGCCTCGATGGCGTTGTCCGGGCTCGATGGCACGCTCAGGCGCAAGTTCGATGATGCGCAATTGACCGGGCGGGCACACCTTAAGACCGGCTCGCTCGATCACGTGTCCGCAATAGCGGGTTACCTGCAATCGCGCTCGGGCCGGCGTTTCTCGGTCGTGATGCTGCATAACTACGAAGGCGTCCATCGCGGTCCCGGCGAAGAGGCTCAGGTCGCGCTCCTGCGCTGGCTGTACGAGCAATAAGTTTAGAACCTAACTCAAAGTCCCGACGGCGCTGTAGTAAACTCCCCGCGGGCAAGGGAGATACTCTATGCGTTTTGTAATCGGGCTTACGCTGTTGCTGCCGCTGCTCGCGGCAGCTGAAACGGGATACATTACCGACAGATTGATACTCGGACTTCATCAAGCCGAGGATACGAGCGATCGCGCGTTCCGCTCACTCGAGAGTGGTCAGGAATTCGAGATATTGTCGCGCGACCGTTTGTACGCGCACGTTCGCTTGCCCGATGGTGTCGAAGGTTACGTCAAAGCCGCGTATATCGTTGATGCGAAACCCGCGAAACTCATCGTCAGCGAGACGCAAGCCGAAGTTGACCGCCTGACGGCGGAACTCGAGGAGTCCAGGCAGGCATTTGCTGAGCCCGCGGCCGCGATTGCATCACTCAAGACCGATGCCGCGGCGCTGCAGGAAACGTTCGATGCCAGCCAGGCGAGAGTCATTGAACTCGAGGAAGAAAATTCCTCGTACCAGAGCCGGGCCGCGCGCTACCAGTACAGCCTGCCGTACAGGTGGGTCATTGGCGCGATTGGCGCTTGCCTGATCGCCGGATTCGTCACGGGTTTGTGGTGGGTCGATCATCGCAGCCGCAAGCGTCACGGTGGCATTCGCATTTACTGAGAAGACCTGTCTCAGGCGCCGACGGCTTTCATCTCGGCCGCAAGCGGCATGTCGTCGGAGCAACCACCTCGCATCGGTAGGTCAGCGCTCTCGAACAGATCGTCAATATCGTTCTGAGTGCGTGCGTGTCGCGTCTGTTCGAGTTGATCCGCCGTGATATGTGGCGCAAACAACTGCACGAAATCCAGCATATAACGGCGCAGGACGGCGTCCTTGCGGAAGCCGATCCAGGTCGTGCTGCGAGGGAACAGGCCGTCGGCCTCGATCGCAGTCAGGTCTTTCTTGTCATCGCAATCCTCGGCCATGCTGGCGACGATGCCAACACCCAGACCCATTCGTACGTAGGTCTTGATGACGTCCGCATCGCGGGCCGTGAACACGACGTCGGGCTCGAGCCCTTTGCTTGCGAACGCTTTCTTGAGTGAGGACTGTCCGCCAAAACTGAAGACATAGGTAACGAGTGGGAATTCTGCCAGGTCATGCAGTGTTGGCTTGTGACCCAGGCCCGCGAGGCTGTGGTCATTGGGTACGAGTATCTTGCGGTCCCAGCGGTAGCTCGGTACGAGCAACATGCCGGCGAACAGATCACGTGACCCGGTCGCAATGGCGAAGTCGATCTCGTTCGCGGTGACCATGTCCGCGATTTGTTCGGACGTGCCCTGGTGGAGATTCAGGCTCACACGCGGATAGCGTTCGCGAAACTCGCGTATCACGTCCGGCAATACATAGCGTGCCTGTGTATGCGTCGTCGCGATCGACAGCGTACCTTCTTCCTCATGGTAGTAGTCGGAGGCCAGGCTGCGGATATTTTCCACCTCCTGCATGATGACGCGGGCGCGGTCGATGACTTGCTGACCTGCGGCCGTAATGCCGCCGAGGCTTTTGCCCTTGCGCGTGAACAACTGCAGGCCGAGCTCCTCCTCGAGGAGCTTCAGTTGCTTGCTAACCCCCGGCTGAGACGTATACAGCCGATCCGCCGCGGCCGTAATGTTCAGCCCGTTGTCGACGATCGCCAGCAAGTATTTGAGTTGTTGTAATTTCATACCAAACGAAGCAACGCGTACGATTTCTCACTATGACCACGGATATGACCGTTCGTTTCCGAAATCAGCGCAAATAACGCTTTCGTCTAAGTTTGCGGCGGAACAGGAGCCCGCCGCGATTTTATGCACATAATTCCAGCTGATCCCGGATTACATATAACACAACGTTATAAGCCAGGAGAAACGGGGCCTGCTCGAGGGCAGCCAGGGCCCCGCTAGCGGGGTCCGTCGCGGCTCAAAACCCGCGGATTTTCAGGGCCTGGCGCAATCAATCGGGCCAGCATCAGCTCCGACGAGGGCCATCGCAGTGATGCAATCGGTGCATTTTCTGCTATACACAATATTGCCCATAACCAACAGCAAGGAATAAGCAATGATCTACGACAATATTCTGCAGACCATCGGCAATACGCCGATCGTGCGTCTCAATCGAATGGCGCCCGACAACGTCGAGATGTACGTCAAGGTCGAGTCTTTCAACCCGATGGCGTCGGTCAAGGACAGGCTCGCCTTCGCGATCGTCGCCGATGCGGAGCAGCGCGGTACGCTGAAGCCCGGACAGACAGTAATCGAAGCGACGTCCGGCAATACCGGTATCGCGCTGGCGATGGTATGTGCCGCGAAGGGGCACCCGTTCGTCGCGACTATGGCGGATTCGTTTTCTGTCGAGCGCCGCAAGATCATGCGCGGACTTGGCGCGAAGGTCGTTTTGACGCCCGCCGCCGAACGTGGCACTGGCATGGTGAAGAGGGCCGAGGAGCTTGCTAAAGAACATGGCTGGTTCCTGGCACGTCAGTTCGAGAATCCCGCCAACCCTGACTACCATGCCAACACGACGGGCCCGGAGATTCTTACCGATTTTGCGGGCCGGCGGCTCGATTACTGGGTGACCGGGTACGGTACCGGCGGCACGATGACGGGTGCGGGCAGGACCATCAAAGCCGCGAGACCCGAAGTCACGATTGTTGCGACGGAACCCACTGGCGCGAGTTTGCTGAAGGGTGACGAATGGGCGCCGCACAAGATCCAGGGCTGGACACCGGACTTCATCCCCGATGTTCTCGATCGCGATATCTATGACGAGCTAATGTCCGTCACCGACGATCGCGCCATTGAGGTATCCCGTGAGCTGTCCATGAAAGAGGGTATCTTCACCGGCATCTCTTCGGGAGCGACGCTGGCAACGGCGCTTGACGTCGCCGCTAAAGCAGCCGACGGCTCGGTAATTCTCGCGATGCTGCCCGATACCGGCGAGCGCTACCTGTCGACGCCGCTGTTCGAGGGGGTCGAGGAAGGCTCGGACGACAACTGGCTCGCGTCCCTTTAGGTTCGTTTGAAAAAGCGGTCAGAGCCCATACAAGGGCTCTGACACCTTTTGTGCAAGTGTTCAAAAATGGCCAGATAGTGGCGACTGCGGCGCACGTAATGGTCTGAAACACAAGGCAAAAATAGTTTCAGCTGAGACCTGAATCACAGCCCTGCCGGGCTGCAAATGGCATTGTGGGTGGCCAAAGAGGATGCGGAGTAGCCCGTGTCGGCAGACTTGCATAGCCTGGCAACAAGAAAAAATATCGGCAAATCCAAGGACTTGCTGCACTCGCTCGTGCCGCGGGCACAGTGCTTCTGTTTCTATGACGTCGAGTGCAATTGCGTCTGGAGCAGCGATGGCGCCGACGATTACGAAATCAACGACTTCGTCAACGAACTCCCCGGCGACCTCCTCACAGGCGAAAATCCGGAGGCGGAATTCGTGCGTCGCACACTGCAGTCCGGGCGTACGTTACTGGTGCTGCCCGTCTACAATGACGACGCTGAATCGCTGGGATTCCTGGTCGTCGTGTTTTCCAAGAACGCGGGTAAATCGTCCTGGTTCAATCCCAGCCTGCTGTACGGCATTCTTGCACCGGCCGTGGCGCTCATCGGCGAAGGCTTGCACGTTAATCAGGAATTGCAGGAAGCCGTCACGCGCCACGACAAAACCGTAAAAGAACTCGAGCTCGTCTACGAGGTTGACGAGAAGATCCATGGCCTGTCGCACAGCCACGCGGGACTGGCACAGTTGGTGGGTCAGAGCGGTCGTTTCCTCGGCATTGCCTACAGCGTGCTGCTCATGCCTGCGAAGCGCATCCGCATTAGCGCGACGCACTCGAGCTGGAAAAATGTCAACCGCAAGGTTCTTGACCGCTATCTTATCGATCACATGTTGCCGAAGCTGGAAGGTAAACGTACGCCTGTGGTTTTCGAAATTCCGCCGGTCGAGGGAGGCGACAACGTCGCGGAGCGCGGCTACCAGACCTTGCTGTGCCCGCTAACGGACAAGAATGGCAATGTCGAAGGCATGCTGGCGCAACTGGGTCGCGTGTCCGGAACGCCCTTCGAAAACAGGCATCGCCGTTTCATGTCGCATATTGTGCGCAAGGTCGAGTACGTGATCGAACAGTCGTTCGACTCGATGACCGGCCTGATGAATCGCTCGGGATTCGAGGCACAAATGCACGAAGCCTCGAAGGGTCTCGAGTCGGCGAGCGACGCCCACCAGATTATCTATCTCGATCTCGATAACCTGCAGCTCGTTAATGACACGTTTGGCCGCAAGGCTGGCGACGAAGTCATCATTCGATTCGCGCGTTTGCTCGAAGAAGACTTGCCGCGCAGCGCCGTCCTGTCACGGTTGACCGGCGACGATTTTTGCATCCTCCTGACGCAGGCGGATTCGGACCGCGGCCTGGAATTCGCCACCGAAGTTCGCGAAAGAGGTCAATCATTGCGTTACCTTGAAGGCGACAAGTCTTTGCAGGTAACGATCAGTATCGGTGTGGCTGAGTTCAATCGTCGCTCGGCCGGCGAAGGCGCGGCCCTGACGGCAGCACGCATGGCCTGTGAGGCGGCGAAGGACCACGGTCGCGACCGAATCGAGGTCTACGACGAGCAGAATCACAGCATTATCCGCCGTCATGACGACATGCAGCTCGTCGCGCAAATTCAGCAGACTCTCGATTCGGACGGTTTCGCTCTGCTGGCACAGCCGATCATGAGCCTGACGTCAAAAGACGATGTGCCTCGTTACGAGATTCTGCTGCGCATGAAAGATGGTGATGGCAGTCCTGTCGCGTCATCGGCGTTCTTTTCCGCGGCCGAGCGCTACCAACTGATGCCGCAGATCGATCGCTGGGTGGTCTCGTCGACGATCGCCAATCTCGCCAGGCATCCGGTGGTTGTCGAAGATCTGGGCGCCGTGTTCTCCATCAATCTCTCCGGACAATCACTGTCCGACGACGACATCCTGACGTTCATCGAAGACGAGATCAGTGAGGCCGGCATTCCTGCAACCTCTCTCGGCTTCGAAGTAACGGAGTCTGCGGCAGTTTCGAATCTCGCGAAGGCGCAGCAATTCATCGATGCGCTGCGCGGGCATGGCTGCAGTATCGCGCTCGACGACTTCGGCGCGGGACTGAGTTCGTTTGCCTACCTGAAGAACTTCGCCGTCGACGTGCTCAAGATTGACGGCGGATTCATCCGCGACATCACCGACAATCGCATCTCGGAATCGATGGTGGCGGCAATCACCCAGGTAGCCAAGGTCATGGACCTGATGACCGTGGCTGAATATGTGGAAAATGAAAAGACCCGCAAGCTGATTACGAAACTCGGCGTCGATTTCGCGCAGGGTCACGCCATAGGCAAGCCCGTACCGTTCGAAGACGTACTCGGCGAACTGAAAAAGCAGGCGCGAAAGTCCACCGCCTGATTCGGAGCACACCGGCCTCGAGGCCGACAGAGTAACGCGGCAACTGGCCTTTTTTCGTTAGACTGCTGGCAATGGGAATAGCGGATGACAGGCTTGCGAACTTGCCGGGTGCTTTGCGGCCAGCTGTCGCTCTTTGGTTCGAACGGCTGGAGGCGGACCACGGCACTTGCGATGTACCGCCGGACATCCTCGCCAACCTGACAAAAGTCGTCGCCGTTAGCGAATTCGCCGGCAATACCCTGTTACGAGAGTGGCAAGATGTTCACGAGTGCTTCAGCGACATGCGCTGCTCTCCGGATCCGGCCTCACTGCACAAATTTGCCGACGAGATTGCGGCCAGCAACGCCGAACCGGTTGATATTCAGTCGCGCCTGAGGCGTTTTCGACATCGATACCTGTTGCAGTTGCTGTGGCGCGAAGTCGCAGGATCTGCCGAACTCACGGAAACGCTTGACGCATTGTCCCGGCTCGCCGACTGCCTGCTGGACGGAGCGACCCGATATGCCGGGCGGCAGCTCGAAAAGCGCTTTGGAGGATTCGTCGACGCCTCCGGGGAGCCTGTGCCGTTCGTCATTCTCGGCATGGGAAAACTCGGCGGTGGGGAGCTGAATTTCTCCTCGGATATCGATCTCGTGTTTCTATTTGCGAGGGACGGTGAGAGCGACGGGCCGCGCAAGCTGAGTGGTCAGCAATACTTTACGCGACTGTCGCAAATCATCGTTTCGCTGCTGGACGAGCTTACGGCCGACGGTTTCGTATTTCGCATTGATACCCGGTTGCGGCCGTTCGGTGACAGCGGCCCGCCCGTCATCAGTTTCGCGGCACTCGAATCGTACCTGCTGCAGCACGGACGAGACTGGGAGCGGTACGCCTACGTCAAGGCGCGCGTGGTTGGGCCGCGGCCCGCTGCGGAGATCGAGGCCGATCTGTTCCAGAACATGATCTCTCCATTCGTCTACCGCCGTTACCTCGACTACGGCGTATTCGAGTCGCTTCGTGAAATGCAAGCGCTGATCGCAGCCGAGGTCAAACGGCGTGACCTGGCTGATAACATCAAGCTCGGCCCGGGCGGCATCCGCGAGATCGAATTCATTGTGCAATCCCTGCAACTCGTGCGTGGTGGCAGTCGTTCCGAGATGAGGCACCAGGCGTTGCAGCAGGTGTTGCCCGCGCTGGTGGATAATCGCAGTCTCGGCGAGTCGGCGGTACGCGAGCTGTGGCGGGCCTACGTCTTCCTGAGGCGCCTCGAGAATTTCATCCAGGCGATCCGCGACCAGCAGAGTCACGATCTGCCGGCGGATGAAATTGACCGTGCACGATTGTGTTTCGCGATGGGCTATACCGACTGGCCGGCCCTGCTGAAGGATCTCGATGCCCATCGCCAGACCGTCACCGGGCAATTCGAGGCGATCGCTTTCCGGGATAGCGGCCAGTCACCTGATGGTGAAATCGAGCAGCGCTATGCCGCATTGTGGGAAAGTGCTGCGCCAAAAGAAGCGTGGATACAGGCGTTCGAGTCACATGTGCATGCAACGGAACTCGCGGCGGTGATCACGGCTTTCCGGAATTCGCCGTCGACGCTAAAAATCGACACGGCATCGCAACGCCGCCTGCAGCGGTTCGTGCCACGACTGTTGATGTTGATCGAACAGAGCAGCAATCCATTGCTCGCTCTCGAGCGGACCCTCGCTGTCGTCAATCGTATTTTACGTCGCAGCGCATACCTGGCATTGCTCAACGAGAACCTGCTCGCGGCACAACGACTTGTACGCCTTTGCGAGCGCAGCTCGTATATCGCGGGACAGATAGCGCGGTTTCCGGTGTTGCTCGATGAGTTGCTCGATCCACGCATTGATGCGGAGCACGTGGACAAGACGGAGTTGCAGGCCGAACTCGACCGCAGGGTTGCACACCTTCGCGATGCCGGTAGCGAAGCGCAAATGGAGTCACTGGCGCAGTTTCAACGCGCCAACCTGTTCCGTGTAGCCGTGGCGGACTTCAGTGGCCACCTGCCGATCATGAAAGTCAGCGACAGCCTGACGTTTCTGGCTGAAACCGTTCTCGACCGGGCATTGCAGGCCGCCTGGCAGGACGTGACTCGAAAGCACGGTATTCCACACTACGAGATCGACGGTGAAGTCCGGGCGGCCGGTTTCGGTATCGTTGCATACGGCAAGCTGGGCGGTCTCGAGCTGTCCTACGACTCAGATCTCGATCTCGTGTTCCTGCACGATTCACGCGGTAGCAGGCAGGCAACGGATGGCGACAACCCGATCGACAACTCGATGTTCTTCGGACGCCTCGTGCGCCGGCTCGTCCACTTCCTGACGACGCAGACGAGTTCGGGTGTCATGTACGAGATCGACACGCGATTGCGACCGGACGGGCGCTCCGGATTGCTTGTGACGAGTACTGATGCGTTCGAGCGCTACCAGGAAGAAAACGCCTGGACCTGGGAACATCAAGCCTTGTTACGTGCGAGGCCGGTCGCTGGCAGTGCTGCTGTGGCACGGAATTTTGTCCGCATACGTGCGGAAACCCTGATGGCGCGGGTGAGGCGGGATGCATTGCACTCGGACGTGGTGTCGATGCGGCGACGCATGCGCAAGGAACTCGACCGTAGCGACGCTGAGCGATTCGATCTGAAACATGGTCGTGGTGGTATCGGTGACATTGAATTCATTGTCCAGTATCTGGTACTCAGCAACGCCGCGTCCTATCCGGCCGTCATCCACTACAGCGACAATATTCGTCAGCTAGCTGCGCTGGCGTCGGTCGGCCGCCTTGACGTTCAGACAGCGGCACGGTTGCAGGGGGTGTACCGGGAGTTCCGCCTGCGCCTGCATCACCTGTCCCTCAACGATGCCCCGCCATTCGTCGATGACGCCGAATTCGGGGATGAGCGCGGTTTCGTCGCCGCGGTCTGGAAGCAACACCTCGGCCCGGCGAGGTCGTAGCCGGCGGTGCGAACGACAGCGTATAATTCGCGATCACTCTTCAGACATTCGGACTATTCAGTGACAGCCAGGGCGGGAACCGTCGATCAAAACCTGACACCAGCCAATGCGGAGCATCGTTACAGCGTGAGCGAGGCAGATCTGCCATTGTCGTGTCCGATGCCCGGCATGTACCTGTGGAACTCCCATCCCAAGGTTTTTTTGCCGGTGCAGGAAACAGGGCAGGCGAAGTGTCCGTACTGTGGCGCCGAATACTATCTCGAAGGCGACAGCTGACACCGTCACTACCAGGAATCGATCCATGCACGTAGTTACCGGCGGCGCCGGCTTTATCGGCAGTAATTTGGTACGCACCCTCACGGACAGAGGCCACGACGACGTCATCGTCGTCGATGACCTGCAAGACGGCCACAAATTCGTCAACATCGCTGACCTGGCTATCGCCGACTATCTCGACAAGGACGAATTCCTGCTGCGCCTCGAGTCGGGTCGGGCATTCGCCAAATCGATCAGCGCGGTACTGCATCAGGGCGCATGCTCGGAGACGACCGAGTGGGATGGCCGTTACATGATGCAGAACAACTACGCTTACTCGCAGCGTTTGCTGCATTACTGTCTCGAGCACAAGGTCCCGTACCTGTACGCATCGTCCGCCGCTGTTTACGGGGCGTCGCAGTCGTTCGCGGAACACCCCGACTTCGAGCAGCCCCTGAATGTCTACGGCTATTCGAAGCTGCAATTCGACCGCTACGTGCGCCGCGTCGCCGCCAGGCCGGGGAGCCAGGTCGTCGGTCTGCGCTACTTCAACGTCTATGGTCCGCGGGAGCAGCATAAGGGATCCATGGCGAGCGTCGCGTTTCATTTCAATAATCAGGTCATTGCCGACGACGAGGCTCGGCTGTTCGAAGGCTCCGGTGGCTATGGTGACGGCGAGCAATTGCGCGATTTCATCTATGTCGATGACGCCTGTGCCGTCAATCTGTGGTTCCTGGACAACCCGACCGTATCGGGCGTGTTCAACACGGGCACCGGCAATGCGCAGAGTTTCAATGATGTCGCCAATGCCGTTCTTGCCTGGCACGGGCACGGCAAGATCCGCTACATCCCGTTTCCCGATCACCTGCAGGGTGCCTACCAGAGCTACACGCAAGCCGACCTGACGTCGCTGCGCGAGTGCGGCTGCGACGTAGCATTTCGGCCGGTCGAGGAAGGCGTGAAGAATTACCTGGATCAGCTGTCCGATTAACGCGATGGTACCGCCTGCAACACTGATCGTCGGGCCGTCCTGGGTCGGCGACATGGTGATGGCGCAGGCCCTGTTCATTCTGTTGAAAGAGCGCGAACCGGAGCGACACATCGACGTGCTTGCGCCGGGCTGGTCCCTGCCGATCGTTGCGCGCATGCCGCAAGTACGCCGGGGCATTGCTGCGGAAACCGGGCATGGCGAGCTCGGTCTCGGCAAGCGCCGCCGAATCGGCCGCGAACTGCAAGGGGCGGACTATGAGCAGGCGATAGTATTGCCGCGCTCGCTGAAATCGGCGCTGATTCCCTGGTTTGCGCGCATACCACGCCGTACCGGATTCCTTGGCGAGTCGCGCTATCTGCTGATCAACGACAAGCGGCCGTTCGACAAAACGGTGCTGGACCAGACTGTGAAGCGCTTTGTGGCGCTCGGGTTTGCGCCGGACGAGACGCCTGGCGAGACACCGTACCCGTCGCTCAGAGTGGATACCGCGAATCAGCGCAGCGCGATGGACGCGCTCGGCATAACGACCGGCAGGCCCGTCGTCGCGATGATGCCGGGAGCCGAGTACGGGCCTGCGAAATGCTGGCCGCTGGATTACTTCGCCGAACTGGCGGCGTTGCTCGCGAAAGACGGATTCGACGTTTGGGTACTCGGTTCCGACAAGGACGCGGCCGCGGGTGAGCAGATTGCCGCAGCGAGTAACGCGAAGAACATCTGTGGGAAGACGTCGCTCGAAGACGTCATCGATCTCCTGGGCTATGCGGGCCAGGCGATCAGCAATGACTCCGGGCTCATGCATATCGCGGCGGCCGTCGGTGCTCACGTACACGGCATTTACGGCTCATCGTCACCCGGTTTCACGCCGCCACTGACGGACAAGCGCCATATCCATCATCTCGACCTCGACTGCAGTCCCTGTTTCGAACGGACCTGTCCGCTCGGCCACCTGCGCTGTCTGACGGAGATTTCTGCGTCCCGGGTGCATCACGCGGTACTCGCGGCCGCTTAGTTCGCTAATTTGGTTAAAAAGATCGGCCTTCAGCGTCGAAAATCCATAAACTTCAGAAAACGGCAACAATTGAGTTCGCTGCGGTCGGTCAAACCATCACGCACTACTGGCGTCGATACAGGAGCTAATGCTGCTAGAAAAGTCGCTAAAAGTCGCTAACTTCCAAAAAAAGCGAAAGGTCGATACTTCGTAACGAATCCGCTGGCGACGACGGTCGTCGATTCTTGCCCTAAATCGTCACCAGGAACCGGTCGATTCTTGAAAAAAGCAACCATAGTCAACAAAATAGCCGGTAAAAGTCGCTAAAATCTATAAAATCAGAAAAATTATCGACTCCGGCGCCACAGGTCTTTTCTGACGTATATCGGCTCGAGATTCATCGCCGAATTAGCCGTAACGTCGGCTAAACAGCGTCACTTTTGCCGCTATTTGCCAAGAACGTCGCTTATTTTGCCAATGACGTCGTCGACTGTGATCAATGCCATAGCGTCTGGGTGTCGAACGCGCCGGCCCCAGCGAACATCGTCGACGCTTTTGCCGAGATACCGCCTGACGGCGTCGGGGTAGCGATTCACGGTCAGGGGTTCGGACAAATACGGCCCGGTACGTGCCGGGTTCGACGTGGCATACAGGCCGACAACCGGGGTGCCGGCAGCCGTCGCCAGGTGCGCGGGGCCCGAATCCGGGCAGATTACGAGATCGGCTGCGGCCAGCAGAGCAAACAGCTGCTTGAGCGTCGTCTGGCCGATGAGATTGGTAGCGCTGGTTGCGGCAGTGACGGTCTCCGCATAATCGTGCTCTACAGCGGAATTGCCGCCTGTCAGGACAATGCCGGCTTGATACCGGTCGCGCAGGTGCTGTGCGATGGCGACGTAGTTATCGACAGGCCAGTTTCTGAAATTGCCGCTGCGCTGACTGCTGCACGGACTGATCACGACACAGGGACTCGCGATCCGCTCACTCGCGAAGCGGCGCTCGGCCTCACCGATCGGGACGTCCCAGCGCAGATCCGTCGCGCCGGCTCCGATGTATCGTGCGAATCCCATCATTGCTTGCAGCGCGTGCTCGCCTCTTGCGGCGGGAATTTGCTGGTTGGTAAATAGCCATTGAAAGTCGCGTGCGCGCGCCTTGTCGAATCCGATCTTGTGCGGTGCCGATATGAGGTGGCAAAGGATATTCGCTCGCGTCGACGCATGCATGCAGAGTGCGACATCGAAGCGTCTGCCCCTGAGTTGGCGACGAACATCGGCGTACGCGCGTAATCCTTTGGATTTGTCGAAGGTGATAAACTCCACGTCCGGTATGTCGCCCATCAGGGTTGCTTCGGTTTTGCCGATGACCCAGGTGATGCGAGCGTCGGGCCAGTTATCCTGAAGGTTGCGCACGACCGCGAGCGCATGACAGGTATCGCCAATCGCCGAGAGTCGAACGAGGCAGACGTCTTCGGGCGCAGAGTTTGCGAACAAGTGAGACAAGTCGATAACAAGGGACGGATCCGTTGACCGAAACCGTCGAGAAGACCGCGACCGGCGCCATCCTATACGATAAGGCCATCATCAACCAGATTTCCGAGGATCGCTTCACTACGGAAGGCTGGTTACACGCGGAGCCACTCAAGGGAACGCTGGGTTCGGGCGGCCGCGGCAACACGATGTTCGTCGGCAACGTACCACGGCAATTCGTGTTGCGTCATTTCATGCGTGGCGGCCTGGTTGGCAAGATTGTGCGCGATCGCTATGTATGGACTGGTGAGGACAACACGCGACCGTTCGTCGAGTGGCGGTTGCTCGCGAAACTTGCTGTCAACGATCTGCGCGTGCCGCGACCTGCGGCGGCCAGGTACTGCCGCCACGGGCCCACCTACACGGCCGATATCATTACCGTTCGCATACCAGAAGTTCGTCCCCTGTCACAGTTCATTACGATGCAGGCGCGCGACGAGGCGTTCTGGCAGGCGACGGGTGCCGCGATTCACGAGTTTCACGCGTCGGGCGTGTATCACGCCGATATGAACGCCTACAACCTGCAGATCGACAACGCGGGCAGACTCTGGATGCTCGATTTTGATCGAGGCCGGCTGCTGCAGCCAGGCGCGTGGCAGCAGAAAACTCTGAACCGTCTGCATCGCTCACTCGTGAAGATCAAAACCCTCGACCCGGGCGTGCATTTCGACAACGGTAACTGGGAGGCTTTGCTCGAAGGTTATTTCAACGCCTCGAGGTCGCCGTAGTAGTCTTCGTAACCGTCCGGCAGGTTCTTGAATTTGCGATGGATCCAGAAGTATTGCTCCGGGCAGCTGCGAACGTGTTGTTCGAGTGCCCGCACGTACTGTTTCGTATCCTCGACAGGATCGTCGCTCGGAAAATTCTCGAGCGGCGGCAGAATGCGATGCACGTAACTGCCGTCTTCGAGGCGCTGCGGAAAAAACGGTAGCGCGACGGCTTTTCCGAGTCGCGCGAGTGTGGATGTCGCTGTTGTATGCATCGACGGCACGCCGAAAAACGGAATGATCTCGGAGCCCTTGCGGTCATAGCTTTGGTCCGGCGCGTACCAGACCGGGCGGCCTTTGCGCAGGTTGCGCACCATCTTCTTGATATCCCGTTTCTCGATCGTATCGTCGGCTGAACGCTCACGACCGGTGCGCTGAATCTCGGTGATGAACTCGCTGCGATTCTTACGGTACACGGCGTCGAAGGGCGGACAGTTCATCGCCAGTACGCGGCCAGAAATTTCGAGGGTCGTGAAATGAGCGCTCATCAGAATAACGCCCTTGCCATCATCGAGCGCGGCTTGCAGATATTCGAGCCCTTCGAGACGCGCCAGTTTCAGATGAGTTTTGTCGCTTGCCCAGCGGCCGATGCCCATCTCCATTATCGACATACCGAGCGCTTCGAAGTGTCGTTTAGCCAGCGCATCGCGTTCGGTGTCACGGAGGTCCGGGAAACACAATTCGATGTTGCGTCGGACGATTGCACGGCGGCTGCCGGCGATGCGGTGAACGATGCGCCCGAACATTCGCCCGATGGCCAACGCCATCGAGTGCGGCAGCAGGCAGAGCACGCGCAGTGCGCCCATACCCAGCCAGGTGAGCCAGTAGCGTGGTCCCCAAAAATGGTGGAGTGGCTTGCGTTCGTCGTTCATTGCGACGCAGAGCTTAAGCGAAAAAGTGCTGCGTGACTCTGTTTTCTATTCGGACATGCCGTCGACGTAATCGTCACTGGCGTCCGCGTCCTCATGCACGATCGGTTTCTCGGGCGCATCGACGGGAGGGTCGACAGGTGTCTCGTCGGTCGCAATACCGACATGAAACGCGGCGAAGCCAGGCATGACAACCTGGTTGCGGGCCATGCCGATAATGCGTCCCGAGTAGGGCGAACGAAGTTCGCTGCGTGCATTGCTCATCGGATCCGTAATCGTGCCGAGCAAATCGCCCTCGCGCACAGTGCTGCCGAGACTGACGTCTGCGAGTAAAATACCGCCACTGTCAGCGCGTACCCAGGATGAGCGGTAGTACACGGGCTCGGGATTGGCCCACAAGCGCTTCTTGCGCATCATGCCGATGGCGCTGATCAGCGTCTGGATGCCTTTCACGCCGTGTTTGACTTCGTTCAGTTCCAGCTGCAAGGGACCGCCGGCCTCGAGAGTTACCGCCGGAATGCCCGCTTCCGTTGCTGCGTGTCGCAGCGTGCCGACCGCTGGCGTGCTGTGCAGGATCACCATTGCGCCGAAACCCTGCGTCAGGGTCACGACGTCGGGGTTGCGCAGGTCAGCACGAATCTGTGGCAGGTTGGCGCGCTCGAACGAACCGGTGTGCAGGTCGATCAACGCATCGCAATGGGCGACGACATTGGTAAAGAAAGAATGCGCAATACGCGCCGCGGCGCTGCCCGTTGGATTGCCCGGGAAGTAGCGATTCAGGTCACGGCGATCGGGCAGGTAGCGCGAGCCGCGCCGGAAACCCTGCACGTTAACGATCGGTATGCCGATAATGGCACCCGACAATTTCTCCGCATTAATGTCATGTAATACGCGCCGGACCATCTCGACGCCATTGAGTTCGTCACCGTGCACGGCCGCAGTCAGGCACAAAGTCGGTCCCGGGAGCGCGCCATTGACGATGAGCACGGGCGTCGACACCGGTACGCCTTCGAACAGTTCGGTCGCCGACCAGGACAGCCGCATTGCGGAGCCGGGCGCGATTTCGGTGTCAAGCAACAGCAATGGCTCGGCAAGGCCTTCGGCTGTCGTTACAGCGTCGGCCAGCGGTACATCCTGCGGATGCACAGGCACTGCCTGGACGAATTCCTCCGCCATCGCCGCAACTTCGCTGGAACGCGAGTCCGCATCTTCGGTCGTATCGTCACGTATGTCAGCGCCATTGTCGGCCGGATCCACCGCAACCTCTCCGGCGACAACCCAGGTGCTTGCGGCGGCCAGTAGCAGGCCGATTGCAAGGTGACATAAGGCGTTTTTAGGGTGCTGGGAGGTCATGGCTGAGTCGTGGCATCGTGGCGGCCGGCAGGCGGCGATTTGCCGCAGCCGGCAAAGCTCATTAGCATCGCCAACAGTACGCTGAATTCCGTTATTTTTCTGTGAACTAATCAATAATTTGCGATTGAAACTTGAACTGATCTAAATGGCAAGAAAAACTCGATATTTGTACCTTGTGCTGGCGCTCCTGACGCTGCTCTCGGCAACGGCCCATACTAAGGAGACCTTCCCGTTTCCGGAAGAATTACAGCCCGACGTCGATTTCTGGGTGTCGATTTTCACCCGCTACGACACTGACGAGGGTGTGCTGCACGACAATCGCAATCTCGCGGTCGTTTACGAGCGCATCGACATGCCGGCGAAAATCAGCCGCCGCGAGCGCAATCGGCGGGTCAAGAAGCGCCGTGACGCCCTGGCCGCGGTCCTGCGCTCATTGGCGAGCGGCAAGCGCGACAATCTGCGTGCGGAGGAAGCGCGTGTGCTGGCGTTATGGCCCGCGGATGTCAGTAGCGCGACGCTCAAAGCCGCCTCCGGTCGCATACGCTTTCAGCACGGACT
>Ga0255053_10000104_pt1 | contig 41657 bp, 72 predicted proteins | sample JV7_2_22_MG_FD_188635 | JGI IMG/M metagenome (GOLD analysis project Ga0255053, IMG submission 188635) | Seawater microbial communities from Jervis Inlet, British Columbia, Canada - JV7_2_22 | ecosystem: Environmental > Aquatic > Marine > Inlet | place: Canada: British Columbia | collected... | reverse complement strand
TGGGTCGGGCGTTTGGTCTGGCGTCTGGTCGGGCGTCTGGTCGGGCGTCTGGTCGGGCGTCTGGTCGCTGATATAGCCGTTTAACGACCATATGAATAAGAGGCTGTAATGATTGACTTTTGCGTTGCCATACTTGGGAACCTTACTTTCCCATGAAACTAATTCTTTCTCCTTCAATTCCGTAAGTGCTGTTTTGATTGCAGTCACTCCGGCTCCGACACCTTCGCTTATCGTTGCAATAGCAGGATAACAAGCTCCGGTTTTTGAGTTGCGGTAGTTTAACAGGCAAATCATTGCAGCTTTTGATATAGGGGAAACATCGGCTTCCACGATCGCTGTAATTGTCCTGAAAAAATCTACCTTCATTATCTCACACCTAATGCCTGAAGATGTCCGATAAGAGCATTATATGAAAGCTTAAGGTCTGCTTCCGCTTCCGTCATGGTTCCATTGGGGTTTTTTTCTGTCCACTCTTTAACCCTAGCCCGGTTTTTCTTCTTCAGTTCAATCATGTGCTTGCCTCTTCCGTCTTGCATAAACCCTCCTGTTAAGTACTCTGTTAAACTTTCTGTGAAAACTATAAATCAAAAAAATATCAATGTCAAACAAAAGATGCGCGGGGTACCTTATGCGGGGGGTTATTCTTCATCAGGTCTATCAGGACTTGTGAACCAGTGTGTCACTTTTCCATAATTGTCGTGAAAGAATTTTTCGTCTTCTGTCATATCAGTATAGTTCTTACGGCCCCCTCCTCCTCCGTTCATATGCCCAAGTTGATCGTACCAATGAGGCTCGCTATTATCGCAATGCTCCTCATAACCATTATTAAAGGACATTATCTCGGGTTTATATGGCATCTTGTACCGGACACAAAAGTATTCACCACTTTCTTCTGGCAATCCGTCTTTAACGCTTGTCCATTTTAAATCTTTCATCTAATCCCCTAACCCCGGATTGACCGGTGGTTTTTGTTATTGTTTGTCATCATTTGCGTTACTGTTACAGATTGTGATTTTATCCGACTTTAGGTTTTTGTCAGCCCATACGGTAGATTTGCCCCTTAATTTTGCCATTACCGCCGACCGCATGCCGTATTCTGCAAGTTGGGCGGCTCGCTGTAGGGTCATTTTTTCACAGGTTCGAACGTGCACGCTCTGCACTTTGGGTTTACGCACTGCCATTTATTGCCCCCTGGCCTTATTTTGCATTCTGTATTTGACCCGCATTTTTTGCAGAATAGATAGTCGATTGCTTTTGACATTGGACCTCCTGTGTGGGGCCGGATGTTTGCGCCCACGATTTATTAATCCATTTCTTTCAGGGCCATATCCCACGACTCATCATGGGATAGTTTCCGGTTATCGTTCATCTCAAAAGCTTCGGCAAGCTCTTTATCGATTGCCATTTTTGATATTTCGGATTCGCTGTAGTAGTCGTGTGATTCGTTGCTCATTTTTACTCTCCTTGGTTGGTGGTTATTGATATACAACGCCATTTGGTGCGCATTTAAGGCATACACATAAATTGGCAGGATTCTTTTCTATATCGCATTTATATGCACTTAAGCACTCTATGCAAGTTCCTGAATACAACTCACCTTTAGGGTTCTTAGGCTTGTGGCGTGACTTAATTCTTATGTATGTCCCATGCCTGCTTTTTATCATTGATGGTCGGGCTTTATTAAGTCTAACTGGAAATTTTTCTTCCGGAAATAACATTCTTAATTTTGGAAGAGTTACAGATGTAAAATAAGCGTTTCTTCTTGTACCGAGAATAGTCTCGAGTAGTTCATTTATTTCAACGGGACGTTTTTTTTTGGAGATCACTTGGGCCAGCGTTACAAGCGAATAAGGCTTCCCATAATGCGTCTTGAAATATTCAGAGATAGCACCATTCCTTATCTCGCTGTCTATTTGTTCGAAAACATTTATTCCATATTTTAGTTCCAGCTTATCCACTTATCACCTCCTTTTTTATCATGTGCTCCTTGTAAAGTTCTGAGCCTGCGTAAACCTTCTCCAGCTTCTTCATCGGCCCCCGCCAACGCTCCCAAAACAATTCCCGGCATGACATTTTGCGGATTTTTGACAACTCTTTTTCAGCTTCCACAGGAATCTAACTCTGCTGTTAACCGATCAAGCGTTTCCTGTTTTGATTTCACAACACTCTTGAGCTTTTCCACTTCTGCTTTTTGCTCGTCAAGCTCTGCTTCTAAGCGATCAAGGTACGCTTTCATCTGCTGCACTTCTTTCATGCAAGCCTCTGCAAGATCGTTAGCTTTCTGTGCGGCTACCTCATGGGCTGTCTTAACCGCTAAATTCATGTTGTGGAATCTCTCGATAAATTCCATTGATAACGTTGAATCGCTCATCGGTTATCCCCTTATAAATGGTTGATAAATGTTAAGATTTATTCCATGCTTCATATTCAGAGTCAGTAAAAACTTTATGCATATCGCACATGTCTAAACATTCAATGGTATTATCAATTAGGTTTTTAATCATAATATGACCGCATAATTCATTATTTCTATCAGGCTGAACGAATGGCTCAGATATTGCCTCCGCGAGTTCACCGTTACATTTTTTGAATTTTATACCTATCATTTTGTATCCCCTTTAATAATGATTAAGTTTGCTTTTGCGTATCAACTTACGTTCTGTAATTGCGGAGCGTTGCCGAATCAGTGAGGACGTTTAGTTGATGATTCATACTATTCTTATCGGGCTTGTTTGTCAAACTCTTTCTTTCTTTTTTATTGCCTGATTATTGCCTTGACTTTGCCTGATTATTGTTTTATTATCCACCATAATCAACTTTAACGGAGACGGATAATGACTGAAAAAGAACACGAACTTAACAGATGGTTAAGACGCAACAGAACAACAAAAACTAAAATGGCAAGTGATATAGACGTAAGTACAAGCACTATAACAAAACATACAAAGGGCGGCAGGGTTTCGGATAAGATGCTCCTTAAATATACCAATTATGGAGTGCCAAAACTTATCGTTAATATGATGCGGAAGCAGGGGGTTTAATGCCAGCTAAAATAATAAAAAAAGGCTCTGCGGTCCTACTCCGGCAAAAGCAGACAATTCAGGGATCTATCATCGAATCAGATGTATTCATGCACAGGAAACGGCTTTGCGTGAAACTCATTGGATTCAACAGCATTGTTCCGGTTGCTAATTTGGAGGTGATTTGATGGCACTACCAGAATACAACAAAAAATTTGCCAAAGACACAAACCCATGGCCGCTTGATGCAGCGGTTAAATGGATCAAGGAAAACATGGACCCGGAAGACGTTTTTACACAGGACCAGCTCCACGAATGGGCAGAGTTTAAAGGATATCAGGAGACTAAAAATGAAACGTGATTATCGAGAAATCTGGTGGAAGCAGGATGCAAAGCCGGAAGAGGAAGGGCTGACTTTTATAGAGCTGGCTATAGGGTTGCTGTTTTTGGCGGCAATTTTATTCATCTGTATTGCTGGCATGTACCTATAAAAGGACGACACATGGATTTAACCGATAGAAACAACGAGAAATACACCAAGCTCGTAAAGGTCAATGGCTACACATATCAAGTGTCGTTCTATTACCATAAGACCAGCAAAGATTTTATGTATTGGGGTATATACCCATGGTCATGGACCGCAGAGGATTATGTCAAAAAAAACATGCAGAGCCATTTAATCAAATTGGCAGAGCACGATATCAAGGTAAGGGCAGGTAAGGGCGGAAATGGTCAGGCAGGCTTTGGGGATGTTTCACCGGATAAAATTTATCCTAAAAAAGATGGGAGAGGGTAATGGAAGAAAAATTAAACTTAAGACAGAAGTTGATAAATATTAGAAAGTCTATTGATTTTTTACAGAAGACGGAGAAAGGTGAACGGGGGAAATATGTTGACGCTGCTATGCTTCTACATAAAATCAGAGAGGGGATGAATACCCATGGAGTACTTTTATCCCCATCAATAACAAAAGCCAACACCGGGCTCGTGGATGCCCCTACGAAAAATAGCCCCTCAAATAAAGATTTCCTTGTTGATTTGTTTATGTCTTACACATGGCACGATTCGGAGTCAGAGGAGATGATAATCGTGCCGTGGTTTGCCACTGGTACACACATGAAAGACCCTTCTATGGCATTTGGTGGTGCTCTAACGTATTCAGAACGGTATTTCATGATGAAATACTTTCAAATACCAACTTCAGAAGATGACCCGGAGCGATTCGAGCAAAAAACCACTGAATACATCACGCAGGCTCAGGTTCAAGATCTACAGAATATTGTTAATGGAAAAGGTTATCCTGTAGATGCTACTTTGCAGGCTTTCGCATATAAGCGTATGAATGTTCAGAATATATGGGCACTGCCTGCTGATAAATTCGAGGAAGCAGAAACACTCATCAAAGCATTAGATACTAATCCTAAAAAAGAGGAGAAATCTGAATGATACAAAACTCGCCGGAATGGTTCGCGGCCAGAAAATGCAAAATAACCTCCTCAAGGTTTGGGGACGTTCTTGCATCTCCTACAACGAAAAGGTACCGAAATTACCAGCAAGAATTGATTGACAATATAACCGGAGTCCCTAATTTCGGGGAGGATAGCAAACCATGGTTCAAGCATGGGGCCGAAATGGAGGCAGAGGCAAGAGCTCAATATGAATGGTACATGCTATCCAATGGAAAAGAGGTAGCAGTCCAAGAGATAGCCATGATAGTTCATCCGAAATATGATTTTATATCATGCTCTCCAGATGGCGTAATCTACCCCAAAAAAGGCATTGAAATAAAAAGCCGCATAAGCCATAAATCCCACCTTGAAAGTATAAAGGCAGGGCTTCCAAGCAACTACAAACCTCAAGTACTTGGGGGATTGTGGATCTCTGGTTATGACGAATGGGATTTTATTTCTTTTTTTAAAGATCCAGATGGAATGATTGACATGGATATTAATGTAACGACTATCTTTCCAGACGTAGACTATTTTAATAAACTTGAAACTGCATGCTTAAGGTTTTGGGAAGAGATTCAAGATAAAATTAATGGTGTAGATAAAAACAAAATCTCGTCCGGTCCCTCTATTCCGGCTGAAAAAATATCGGAACTTGCAATTGACGAATCAAACATGAAAAATGATACAACAACTGAAACTAAAGAACTGATCGTAGCTAAAGAGCTTGTATCTTCTGACATTTTTAAAGCCGGAGGCATGGACGCAATACTTGAAGAGATCGCCAAAAAAGCTAAAGCCCATGTACCAGACCTTGTAACCGTAAAAGGGCGCAAGGCCATAGCTTCAAACGCCGCCAAAGTCGCCAGCTCCAAGACACTGCTTGATGGTATGGGAAAGAAGCTCAAAGAAACATACAAGATAATGATAGATCCAATAGATGGGGAGCGAAGAAAAACAAGGGAGTTTCTTGATTCTCTTAAAATAGAGGTACGCCAGCCCTTGACTGATTGGGAAGCCGCCGAAGAAAAGCGCAAGGCAGATGAAGCTTTGGCCGTAGAACAAGCCGAGTGGGATGCCGCGGTAATAGCTGATTATGATCAGGCCTTTGAAAGCGCGATATCTGAAAACGATCTCTTTAACCGGGAACGTGATATGCGGAAGAAAGAAGAAGCTGCACATCTGGCAGAATATGAGCGCAAGGCCAAAGAAGAAGCCGACCGGGTAGAAAGTGAGCGCATAGCCCATGAAGAGCAATTAAAAAGAGACGCTGCCGAAAAAGCGATAAGAGAAGCGGAAGAAAAAGCGCGAAATGAAAAAGAAGATGCCGAAAGGCAAATAGCCGAAGCCAAAGCATCTGAAGAGAAAGCGGCACGGGAAAAGGCTGAAGCAGAAGCAAGGGCGGCGCAAGAAAAGAAATATGCCGCTGAACGTGAAAGACTCGCAGAGGAACGCAGGATTCAGGAGGCTAAAGCAGCAGAGCAAAAACGCCTTGACGATATCAAAGCCGCCGAAGAGAAAGCAGCCCGGGAGCAAAGGGAAGCCGTACAAGCTGAACAGGCAAGGCAAGCCGCGAAAGAGAAAGGCATAAAAGATGCACAAGATGAGAAAGACAGGCAGGATGCAGCAAGGCAGGCCGATGTTGATCACAGATCCAAGATTAATAATCAGGTGAAATCAGGGTTGATGCTTCTTGGTATAGAGGAAGAGAAAGCAATTGAGGTTGTTAAGGCCATTGTCAAGGGCGAAATCAGAAACGTATCGCTAAGGTATTAAACGACAAAGCCCCAAGAGAACAATTTCTCAAGGGGCATGTAACACGATCGCCAAATCTGTCGTTGAATAGATTTATAATAGCAGGAATTTCTGATTTGTAAAGGGGTGTTATGGATATCGAAATTGTTAAAAACATATTTGATTCGTCGGCGGTATTAATGGCCTTTATTTTTATACTGTCAAAGCTTTTGGATAAAACAAAGTTTGAAAAGATATTTGAGAGGCTATCAACTTTCTCTTTCGGGGTTTGCCTGTGTGTTTTTATAATATCGGCATTGGTTTTAATCTGGATGAAATAACAAAAACCGCACCCTTCGCGGTGCATGTGGGCTTTATGAAAACTGTAATTAATTTGGGTAAATCCCCGGCATCACAAATAATAATGCCGGGGAATATTTTACTAAACTGGCATAATTGTTTTTATTTTATCCCTCTTATCAATAGCTTCCGCTTCGTAATTACCGAGATATTCCGGTAAATCTGGATCTCCAGAAAATTTACTTATAATAAACTCCCGCATTGACCTGATGCTTTTTGCGTCAATATCAGATAATTCATGGACTATGACTCCATGTGTTTTGTCATTATCTTCCTCGTCTGCCTGCGCTTTATTTTCAGGAGTCAATTCCCATCCCGTATTATCAGCGTTTACCGTGTGCATTGACGATGGTTTATTTTTTATCTCACCTGAAACTATCAACGAACCCATGTCACAAAACAGGCCTGTAATATCAATAAGAGTAGGCGGGACATCAACATCAACAGGCCATGTAATTATATTTGTAACTATATTTTCAGAAACTTCTGCAAGCTTTTTCATAGCATCCTCTTAATAATATTCTGTTAGCGTAATCTCTCCCGGCCCGCCGTCACCGCCTTTGCGGTCTGTGATGCTTCCTTCATTCCTCGCTCCTCCTCCTCCTGCTCCAGGGGATACAGCGTCGAAACCATCACCATTTTCTATTCCACCCCTTGCGCCCCCTCCCATGAGTGAATCTCCGCCTGTACCACCGATCCCCCGGGAAGCGCTTACGCAAATTCCCGGTTGTCCTGGGCTTCCATCTGCGTTTAAATCCCCTCCTGTCGCTGATCCGCCCAATCCTCCCTGCACAATATCAGGAGTAGCGCCAGCAACGTCATGTTTCCCGCCGCCGCCGCCTAAAGATGTGAGGAGAAGCCCGAATGTTGTTGTTCCTCCATTCGTCCCGTCCACGGCTCCAGTTCCGCCAATGCCTTTTGATCCAATTGTAACCGTTTCGGACGCGCTCAACTCGGAAGCAAGGAACATTTTTTCAGAGCAGGCCGCGGCTCCTCCCCCGCCAGACGCGCCGATGGTTCCGGCGCCCTGACCGTCCACACCTCCCGCCCCACCTCCGGGGGCTTGGTTTTTTACATTTACATATTTCAAGCCTGGGGGTTTTTCGTATGTTCCTGATGCTGTAAATTTTACAATATTTATGGACCCTACCTCGACCCAATAAACCCCACTTACCTGCACTTGACCTGCATGATCCTGCAATGACCTCCATTCAACACCTGACGCGCTGATAGCTCGTGCATTTTCAGGATAAAATTGATTTATATTCCATTCACTAATTCCCATCTGAAATAGATATGAAGCAAGCTGCGTGGCGGTAAACATTTCCCCACTGAAATATTCCATAGGCGGGAATCCATTTACAGGGTCAAGCCCGGATGCCCACCCCCTAAAAAAATCTGCGCTCATATTTACGGTAAGATCATCTGAAACGGTGGACTTATCCCCGAAAACTGTCCTCTCGCCTACCTGAGACTGTGAAGCGAACGCTGCCACGTCTAAATCTGGTCTAATTATTTTTGTCATAAAGCCACCAATCTTGCGAATTTACCAAGGCCGAAGCCTTTGGCGTTAGGGTTATTTGAGAAGCCAAACGTTCCGGCATCCGTGTATTGTATCACTGTCTTATATCCGACTCCCTGGGGAGATGGTAACAAATCCTCGTCTCTAATTATCCTGAGCTGGTCAAGGTCATAAGCTTCATCAATATAAATTGTTAGCGTCATATCTTTATTATCAACAACGAACGCCTGTGATTTAAAAAGAAAATCAATCGTGTCCTGAAGCCCGTTATCTCCCCCGGCAGAAGATAACCGAGCTGAAGCAATATTTTTAGCTATTTTGGCACGAATAAAAAACCTGAATTGGGTATCGTCTAAAACTGTTTTAGCAAATCCAGAATCTCTTAAAATGCTAAAGAATGGACCTGCCCCAAATGTCTTTGCCCCTGGTATTCCTTCAAAACCGAAGTATGTTTTAGCATATCCTCGTTCAACTATTCTATCCTGGCCTACTATTTTACCTATTTTGTCGAGCCTATCACCCCATGCTGTGTCAAGATCAAACTCAGTTTCGAATGACCGCGCAAAATCATATATTCCCTCCCACTCCGCGGCCCAGGTTTCGATGGTTTGCCGCGCTTTGGGTTTGTCGGCGTATTGCAATATTAAAAGGCTTTTATATATCTCTGTAAAATCAGACATTAGATCACCTCTGTGACAGTTATATTAGCTATGTCAAGGCTGAATAATCCCCCATAACCTGAAAATAATTCTTCGCCAACATAAGTGATGTCATCAAGGGAGATTAACAAATCATACAGAATATAATTTGTTCCGGCCATGTAACCTTGCTGGTATAATTCATTAGCCTGGAGATAATCTGCTATAAAAAAGGATCTTGTCGCAATGCTTGCCTCGATAGCGTCCGTGTCTACAGATTCGCCTACGACTCTCCTACGGGCATTGGCCTTTACATAAACAGTAATAGGGGCCGGGCGGTCAAAATTAGCAGAATGGATATAGGTTCTGGTGCTACCATCTTGCCTGATATAATCTTCGGTCCATTGCCCGGACACGGAGCCCTTTGTGTCACACCCCCCTGTTTTCTGAATAGAAATATTCTCTATTATCTCCGCAACATCACCACCATCAACCACAAGCCATTGAGTGTGTTTGTTGATATCTCTTACCGCATCATATATATCGGTTTTGTTCTCGTATGGCGCAACATCAAGCACACCGTTAAGACCAATAAGTTTAGATGTGATAGCTCCCAATGTACTAAAAGCGGGATTTTCAAGTGATTTCTTACGCCTTAATCTGACTTCTGCCTCTGTCTCCTCATTGTTGCCAACTATGGCGGCTAAAGGGTTTGTTACAGACACAACACCAAGGACGATTGTGACAGGTTCTGTTATTGTGTTCAGTGGGGCTTCAACCGCGCCCCACTCACTCGCAACAAAAGAAACTGTATTCGATCCAAGGGTTAGAATATTTTCTGATTCGGTCTCCCACTCCTGCCCGGTTAGGTCTTTGACCTTATATCCGGCAGACAAAGCCAATGCTTTATCGGTGACAATAGTTAAATCAACTGTAGATTTGGAGGCAGGCCGCCGTGTCAATCCTGTGAATTTTAGAATCACATCCTGCATGGCCCCCGTTGCAAAATCAGGGTCAAAATTGCTATATAAAGCTAATAGGAAAGATTGTAAATCAAGGTTTCCTTTTGCGCTGATACCTATGGCCTGCCCATCCGGGCTATCCTGATCAACTGTGATATTATCGCCATAAGCTTCTTTTAAACCTGTTACTACACGGTCATAAATTTCGTTGAAAGTATCGACCGTAACTCCATCTCTTGTAAATTCTATCATGTTATTCCGATCTCAGATAAAAACGATTCATTAAAAATATCCGTATAAGCCAGATTTATAGTTGCTTTCCGGCTGTCGTTAGTCACTATATCAATGTTTTCAATAGATTTCACGCCGAAAGTTTCAAGGGTTACTCGCTCCACTTCTCGCCTGATTGTTTGCTCGTTATTGTAATTCCCCAAGATTGCGAACCAGTCAATATTTGCATCGGTATCAAGAAACCAGTTGTTTTTGAATGATCTGATCCGGGTTTGCACGTTCTGCGCTATTTCATCAGATTTGGTGAGATAATTTGCGCGTCCCTGGCCGAACGTCCAATCACCGCCGCTATCCAGCTTTCTTACACTCATGATATTAATACCCCGTCAACAAAAAGAAAAGAAACACCATCCGCTGTTTTAGTTCCTGTAAATCCGTTATCAGCATGTAGTTCCGTGGCTGTTACTGGCTGTGGTATTACTGGAGCCGCGCCGCCTATCCCGGTTAACACACCCGATAAAATAGGAGCTGAAACTTTTACAGTCGCGGCAATCTCTCCGGTAGTAATTTGGTTTCCTGTTTGGGTCACGTTCCCGGTGTGTATCCGGTCCCCTATGTGCGTTTCGTTTCCGGTCAGGTCATAATCGCCTATATGAACATAATTTCCTTTAATATCATTATCACCGCGCCGGGTTGTAACAAGCGGAATAATTATAGCAGATGCCAGGGGATTAACTCCAACGATTGCGACACAATCCGAATAATCGAACATGCGATCCTCGGGGGGGAGAACTTCGTTTTGCCCTGAATACCAAGCGTCAAAACATCTTTCGCAAACTATCAATAGACAGCTATCGCCAACTGTTATCGGGTGGGCTTCATAGTGCGCTCCACCCTGCATAAACACCGGGGGGACTTCTCGAAATATCGGCAGCGTAATACTCTGGCCCCGAACATTCCTATTTATCGTGGGCTGCACGTCAATAGTCTTTTCATTGACCGCAACCACCCTGCCCATGGTAGGACCGGACATTTCCCGGATAGTCTTTTTACGGTTGAGAGAGAATAATCTTGGTAAATCTTGCCATTTCATAATTTACAGCACCTTGAAATTGGGTAAAAGAATACACGTAACCGCCTGCTTCCAATCCTGACCTTCGGTATCTCCACTATATGCTATTGACGTTATTTTACAAACCCCATTGGCCTTTTTATTTAATGATGATTGCAAGGATAATTTACCGCCCAAAATAATGAAGGGGTTCAGCATGGTTTCAAAAGTTCTTTTTAGTCCTTCAATTTCTGGTGTGGTGATTAATCCGGTTTCCGGGCTTACTACCGGAGTGTAATTGCTCACCACTTCATCCGGCTTGACAATATTAATCTTGCCCTCGTCAATATAAAAAGATTCACCGTCTCCTGTTAAATCTTCGATCAATTTTGAGCTTGCACCCATCAAAACTTTGGGTCTTACTAAGTCCGGGGCTGCTGTGATTTTGCCCTTGGTCGTGTTCGGCATATCTGCAATTATTGCATCAATAGCATTGCCTTTGCCGGATACAGTTACAGCTGTGTAACTGTTGAGATAATCATGGCCGCCATCAAGGGCATCAAATCCGGTTACAAATCCATTACTCGTTAACCCGGACCCGCCCTGGTTAAGCTCTCCGATAAATAGCCGTTTGATTGTTCCATCATAGCCCACTGATAATTCGATTTTAACCAGGGCCTCGCTGTCATCGTCCTTGTGGAAGATATCCCTGGTGCTCTCTTTGAGTCCATACAATGTGCATTGCAATTTATTGAGGGCATCACCTTCCGTGGATTTATTGCACTGGAATTGGAGCCTAAAAGGAGGCTCTATTGTTGTTTCCAGCGTTCCTTTTGTGGCGTTTAGAATATACGCCCGGTTAAAGCTGGACATTATACCCCCTTATATCCTCAAGGTCGGCAGATTCAAGCATATAGAGCTGACATCTATCGTCTTCAAAATCGGTCAACTGAAACGGGCCTACTTCGCGACCTGATAAATCGACAACAATAAAATCAAAAGGCCAGCTTTTAGCGTTTATATGCTGGACTGCCAGTGATAACCGAACGCCATTAATGGAATCGTCCTTGTATGTAACATCCATAAACCAAGATTCGGTAACTCCATAATACCGCAAAATGAGAACGACCTCACCTCCATCAGTTATGATGGTGTGCCGTTGCAGAGCTTCGCCTGTTATATTTTCTATTTGTTTCATAATTACCCAAATAAAGTTGAAAGTAAGCTCGTACTTTTAGATTCACTAACCGGAGTTCCCGCCGTAGTTCCTTTGTCAGTGGCCTGTTCAGTTGCCCCTTTCAACCCTGCGCCTGGATTCAGGGCAGGGTTGACACTCGCCACCGTGACCGTCTCTAATTTTCTCATCCTGATCTGTACCGCATCAATTTTAAAACGAATCTCGTCACTTTCATTGTTGGTAGTCAGAGGGCAGGATATAATCCTCATATTTTCATAGACCCTAAAAGGGGTTTCTATTGGGATTAATGCTTTTGAAAAATGAATCTGTTCGATAACGTCGAGAAATTGCTCTTGCAATGATTTAGAGCCCGATTTATCACCGAACTCTCCATACAATCTTTGCCCGTTCTCGATGGCGCTATCTACTCGGCGAAGTACATTTCGGGCGTCATCAACAATGGCCCTCGCCTGCGTTATTTGGCTCTGTGTTTTATTTGGCAGGTATTGACTTGTTGCGCCGATGATCTTTTCTACCGGGGCAAATATACCACCATTGGCTTCACGCTTCACAAAAACATCAGAGACAACGCCAGTTATCGATATAGATATAGGATTTAAGAAAATGGTGTCTGAAACCTCGGAACCATCTTCAAGCGTTACCGTGGGGGCCGTTGAAGATATGGTTTTTATAGTCTCAACAGTGGCGTACATTGTGAAACCACCGATACCGATCTCTTCATTATCAGCAATTTTTTTCGAACCTGCAATTGAAAATGGGAGAGAGCTATCTTGATTTAAAAAACTGGTTATATCCATAATCAATCAATCCTATTCAATGCGGTTTCAGTATTTCGCATTTGATCCTGTAGGGCATTATCAACCCCTGCCCTTGCCTCTGCTGCGTTTGTCGTTTGGATGGTAATTGATGTGGTATTTTCTATTTTATTATTATTCGTAGTGCCTGTATTTGAGGTTGCGCTGGTCATTCCGCCTGCCCGTGTCATTTCATTTTGGATTGATGGCATTTGGGGGATTTGATCAAATCCTATATTCCCTATTTGGGGGATTTGATCAAATCCTATATTCCCTATTTGGGGGATTTGATCAAATTCAATTTTTCTATTTTCACTTACCGGGGTTGAGCCCATAATAGAACTGCTATTTCTGGAGATATTATCCTGCGCTCGTTCCCCGCCGGATGTATTATCATTTACATTTATCTCAGCGTTTTTCCCGCCACCAAAAAAACCGGAAATGGTTTCAATGATGCCTGAATATTTGTCCCACCCGGCTGCAAAAAAATCAAACCACATTTTAAACCCCAAAACAACCTGATCTACTGCCCACATAACACCATCTACAATGCCATGAAGTGCTGGAACAATATCAATACCTAAAAAGTTTTGAGCAAAATCGGCTATAACGCTGTTGCCACCCTGGAAAGCAACTATCAAATCATCAATAATTAAAGCGGCCGCTGCAAGGGCTGCTATGGTGAGAGTGACCGGGGATGTTAAAACAGCCATTACGGTTGCAAAGCCTCCTGTTGCCAGGGTCATTACCCCCCATGCCGCCGCGCCTGCCAAGATAAATGGAGTTAATCTCGCAATGGCCTTGCCAGTAGCAACAACTATATCAACTGTCCGCCCTGCGATTCCGATTATCCAGTCTTTATTTTCGCTGATAAGATCCGTGATTCCCCTTGTGAGATCTTCAATCTCAGGTGTTAGCTGACCGCCGACTACGCCGGATATTTCCCGACCTATAGAGCTGAACATTCTACCAAGATTGCCAAAAGATTGCGTGTATGCCTTTGCTCCTTTGATACCATCTTTCGTGAGAAAGTTTATTGCATCGTATTTCTTGGTAAGGCTGTCGAGAGACTGCCCGGTCTTTTTCATATTTGAAAAGAACTTATTGGCATCGCCGCCGAAAAGGATATCCGCTGCGCTTGCCGCCTGTTGTGCGTCCGGCATATCTTCAATGGCTTTTGATATGGCCCGGAACTGCTCATCAGGTTTGAGGCTGGATATGTTCTCGAACTCTAATCCGAGAATACCCATTGCATCACTAACCGCACCTAATGGAGCTTCACCCTTTGCCATGAGTGCCGCAGATTCACCAAACTTATTGTTCATCTCTTCAAAGAGGTCTACCACAACTTCAGAATCGAGGCCCACCTGGGCGGCGGCGGCTCCATATGCTTGGTATTGCCGGGTTGTCAGCCCTACTGCTTCAGCAAGAGAAGCCATTTGTGCCGTTTCTTTGTTTATAACGCCAAGAACACCAGCCCCGGCGACCAAAGCCGCCCCGGTAGCCGCCGCAAACCCGGCAAGCCCTTTGACCGCCTGCCCCAATGCTTTGTTATAGCTTGCAAGCGGAGCGGTAGAACCCTCAAACCCAAATTTTGTTACAAGTTCCGTGACTACTGCCATTAGCTCACCTTGCTATTAAATGTATAAATATCGTTGCTTATCGCTTCGTATTCCAGGAGATCAAGAAACTCATCGGTATCCATTTCTTTAATCTCCCGAATCGAACCGAAACCAGCTTTTGAAAGGTTGCAACATTGCATCATATACCCGTCTAAGTTGGTTTCAGTTACGAAGTTTTCCCCGCCGCCTGCCCTTGGTATGGTTAAGCGGTAGGGTTTCCGGCCAAAAAAGGATGGCTTATCACCTGCATAGCCGTGGTGCAAAAGGTTAGATAATCGCCTGGATAATTATCCCAATGCCGCGGAAGCTTACTAAGTTGCGAATCCTCAAACAAAATAACACCACACATAAGCTGTTCTATTTTGTCCCACTCATCGGTCCCAAGAAAAGACATATTCCCGGTTTTTATCATCGGCGCAATTCCTGTCATGTAAGCATAAACAGAACGCCGGGTCTTATGCGTCATTGCCCCAAAGACATAAGAGCGGCCATTTATAGTCATTTCTCCATCGTCATAAACCGATTTTATCATAAACATGGCTTTTTCCATATCAAGCCTATCTTTCTCGTCACTCATTAAAGAATCCTCTTAGCATCAACACGCATGGTATAGGCCATTAAAGCGTTGCCATCCATGTTATTTTTGGTGTCAACTGGTTTGGCGGTAAATGACCCGGCTGTGAGTTGGTATGTTTCAAACGTCTCGTTGCCGTCTTTATAAAAAAGAGTCTTGCAAGATCCACCATATGCCCTTGTCTGACTCTGGTTCATAAGCTGATTAAGGGCGGTGTCTTGATCCGAATATTTGACCACATTAAAAACAATGTCGGCCACGTCCGCATCTTTGCGGCCCTGAATTGTTTTCCCATTTCCGCTAAATACCTGGGCTGTCTGCGGGTTTGCGTATGTGATAGAGAGAGTGTCACCATCTACAAACCCCTGTGAAACGATAATATCCTCGATTATGAGGGTTGTTGCGTCTGCGCTGAGTATTGGCAAAGTTCTACTCCTTATATAATGTCTTTATATTTTTCTGTTCTGGCTTTTTCGTAGGCTCCACTTGCTTCTATAGCTGTGCTATATGTTCCAAGATTCTTTGTTTTGCCTTTTATTTTAATGAATGAACAAAATTTTCCACTCGCATTGCATAGCGAAACACCCTTATATCCAGAGGTGTTTGTTTTTACCATTTCTCTCTGGTTCGACATATTAACAAAGGGAGTTACATAACGACAATTTGAAGGGGTATAATGTCCGTCATTGTCTATTCTATCTATTTGCAATCCCTTTTTGTATCCGTTCTGCATAGCCCAATCATAAAACTTTTTGAAATCGTTGGACCATTCGTCACACACGCTTATTCCACGACCTCCATAGTTCTTGAACGCAGGATTCAGTTTATTGTTACATCTCGCCTTCATAGCGCTCCAAACGTGATAAATTGGTGTGGTGCTTAACCCATGTGTGCGGGTGTAAACAGACAAGTCTCTAAGCCCACTCGCGCATTTTCCACAAGACTTAAGCCCTATTGTATTGTAGTACCTTGCTTGGGCCTTAAACTCTTTTTTGCAGTATGGGCAGAACAATATATAATACCTGCATTTTTTCTTGCTGGTTTCATTAGGGAAAGATAACCCTAAATCTTTTACAAACTCACATGCCATAATCAATCTCCTTGGTTTAAAAGTTAACCGATTATAGCATGGTGATAACCACCTGTCTATACGTTTACGCTTAGAATAATATCGGCGCTATGGATGGCCCCGGCCAGTTTTAATCCACCCTGAATGACCGGAGATTTTCTTGCCTGTCTGTCGTTCTGTGACTGAGCCGCAAGCGAACCAGCTATAAAATAATAACCATTTGCTTCGATGTTTCGTTTGAATGTGTCTAAGTCACCGAAACTATCTGGCGAACTCCAAGTACCTGGGGAAAAAACTCCGGCCCTGCGGTAAATTTCTGTGGTTCTTATACATTCATTTACGAGCTTATCGACTCCAGCTTGGTCTTGAGCAATCTTTGTTGCAGTTATTCCCAATATATTAAATACATTAACTTGAATTGCGTTTTTGTAACTTAGAATATTATATCTATTATCCGTGAAATCATTACTCCCGGATGTCAAAACTTTGGGTACTTCATTTCCACCGAACAGAGTATAAATATCGAGTCCAACTTGTGCCGCCTTGTCAATCTCAGTCTGAGAATAAACCTCGGCAGCTTCAGAAAGCTCTTTCAGGTTCATTGTGAGAGCTGTATTTTCCCCATTAAAAAGGACAACGTGCGCCCGAGCCATGTATGTGGCGGCAAATTTCCTGTTGCCTGCTTTGCTGTAGAGCATCCTATAATTCGTCTTGCTTGCAAGTTTGATTTGCCATACAGGGTTAGAACTGGTCTTTTCAAGGTTCGTTGCCTGATCGAAAACATCATAACCCATCACATCGTTGGCCTGCGCCCATTCTGCGGAGTCTTCGCTTTCTTGGTCCGTTGGGTTGTCAATAAAGGTGAATCCCTTGAAGTTTACAAGAGCCTTAACCGCCGCCAGTGCTTCAAGTTTTGTTTCTGGTGCTTCCACCGAACTATCAGCGCCCTGAACGGTAGTGGCTAAACTATTTGAATTGAGCCCCAGGAGAGCCCCCACGAAAGTCCCCGCCGCCGAAGGAATAAAATAATCGATCAGAGAGGTAACGCCTGTTGTGTCGGAGGTTACAATAAATCTACCGTCAACCTCCGACACAGTTCCGCTTGTTACCTCTGCGTCAAGGATCGTCACGACATCCGAAAAATCAGATACGGAAGAAAAATCAACTCCTGTTGCATCAATTTCAACACCGTCAACTGAAATTTTGAACGACCCGTCTGATATCTGCTGAAGCTGCGGAATCGTTACGGACTCGCTTAACTGCTCTCCGGTTAATACCGCCGCACTTGCCGGGACAGTCTCTTCCGCCGATCTCCAGTAAGCCATGACCAGAACACCGCCGCCGCCTGATACCGGGTTAGGAGTTGTCCCGAAAAAAGACCGAGCAAAAGAAGCGGTTTCACTTTCGGTTCCAAAGTCAGCATCAACCGCGCCTGTACTCCGGTAAAGTTCATATCTGTTGTTGGTGCTTAACTTCGTCTGGTCAGAGGTAAAAATAGCAACAACATTCATGTTGTCACCCGCGACCGCTTTCCCCTCTGGCAAGATCCCGACATTAATTACATTTGACAATTCAGCCATTTTATACCTCTGCTATTATTTGGAATGACCCTGTTGGGTTATCCGTTATCATGTCAATCTGAGAGCTATCTATTCTCAGAAGTTCAAATTCGTTTGTTATGTTGTAGCCCATTTTTACTGTGATTTCAAAACGGTTGTTGTACTGCGCGCCTGCCAGCATCTTAAGATTAACGGGCCCCTTTGCCCTATGCAAAGATACAGTCAACCCTGACGCAATATTACGGGCTTTCTGCGACTCATTAAGCGTGGACCATTCCTGAGCATTCAGCAGGGCATTTTCACCATAAAAATTAAGTGTAAACTCTTCCACCTTCGTCTGCGAAATTGTTTTTTGCTCAGTCGTTCCGTTGTACTTAGTCTGAGTCCCGATCCCTACCGATGGAGATAGCCCGTCAATAACAATGAGGTCCTGAGAAAAATCGAGGTCATCATGGTTCGACCTGCCGAATTTTATCTGGCTCTCAGGAATCTCTAAAACATCCCTGGTATACAGCGCCAACAATTTAAGTGGATCAACAGGTGTCATTTGCACTCCTCCCCGACCATCTCACGGTATCCATATCGGGAATAATTCTTCCCGCCGATCACCTTAAATTTAACACCCGGCCAATCTTCGATATCCTCCAGAAAATCACCGATATCAAGTAGTAGTTCTTCCGTATGGATCTGAACGTATTCAAGTCTGTAATCAATATTAGCTACCTTGAGCTTTTCCATGTCCGCTGGCTGAACAACTGCCTGGATTATGGAAGATACAACCGTTTCCGTTTCTTCAAAATCAACAGTCGTAACCGTAACAATTTTTCTTGTAACTGGAAGCGACCATTCTTTTAATACATCGGACATATCAGGGATCATGTTGTCTTCCTCACAACCCATGTAATCGAGTTTCTTAGAGTGCCAGTATCAACTAGCGATTGAGACGAGCCTTTGCGAGTTTTTGTAGCAGTGGCGATATCCTTCCATGATCCATATCCCCTTGTGATAAATGCTTCTTGCGATATATTTTGGGCTGTTACCCCTATCAAGCCAAGAGCATCATTTATAGAACGCCCATTAAAAATCGCGATGAATTGTTTTAATGTGGCTCGCCGTAGTTCTTTGTCTTTTATGGAAAAAGGTGTTCGTAAGAAAGACCTTCTCGGTATAGTTATGAGGTGTGGCTTAGTCACTTTTACGCCGAATAGGGCTCTGTCTTTAGAAATAAATTTAGCGCGCCCACCAACCATTATATAAGGGGTGCCGCCAGGGTGATTGATGCGCGCACCATATTCGTGGTAAGACCCTATTTCTAAGACCGTGGCTCCAGACTCATAAATCGCAGAACCAGTCTTGCCTTTAGGGAGTCCCACAAACACGGCCTTTTTTTTGGAATCCTCAAGCTTTTTGTGAAAGGCCATCGTCTTTTTAAGCATCTGCTCAGGAGTCATACAAAAAAGCCCCCGCATGCCCTTGAACTTGTCATCTGCAAAAACATTTGACCGTATTTAGATGACATAAAAAACGCGCTTTGGTCGGTGGCCTCGCTCACTTGATACGATGTGGAAACACTGCCCACCGATTTACTCGAAACAGCCTGAACAGCACCGTTACCACTTCCAGTTTGCACGACGAATAGGTGAGCGCAAAGATTCAGAATAATCTCTGTATCACAGCTAACCGCCCCGGTATACTCAGCGCCATAATAACACTGATACGCCGGGTCGATACCAGGCCACGCTAAATCCACGGCCCCGGTATCGAATTGAGGAAAACGAGTTTTGAAATCGTCTATAAGGGACATATAACGCCTGTTTCAATCGCCCGGTTAAAGATTTTCATAAATTTTTTGTTGCTCTTGTGGTCTTCGGTTAAAACAAACTCCTTGCCGACTATCACGCCATCGACAAAGACCGACTCATGCCCACAAAAACAACACTTGAATTTTTCATCAGCCTGTTTTTTTGGGGCCATGATTAAACCCCCGTTCCAATCAATCCACAAGTCGACTCCAGAACGTCAATACCAGCGATCCGGTAAACGTAATCGGTTGATTTCCTGAAACCGTTTGTCTCAAGGGGCGCGTTTTTCAGTGGGACGGGGAGACGCATCTTGATTGAATTGGCGTTTGTGGAAACCAGAGACATTACTTTAGTTGCGCCGACATTCTCAGCCCTGGGGGTGGGTAGGAATGTGATTTCTGGATAGTTTTCCTGGAGAGCTTTGAGTACCGAACCATTCCCGGCGGTCGCTTCAAATATGGTCTTCTGCAACCAGTTAAAAGTAGTCACAGGCATAAAGAGCTTGTTTGCCATGTATTCAGGAGTATTGAAAACGGCGTTTCTCTGCTGAAGGATAAAGGCTGTTATCGCCTCATAAGCTGCTTTGGCTGTCCCCGCATCAACCGCCGCTGAAAAAGGAACTGCGGTAAAGGCCGTGGAATTGAGGATTCCATACTGTCCTGATTTAAGCCCGACAAGGCCCGCAGTGTCAAGATCCTGTTTATAGATACGATCCACTTCGGAAACATACCTGGAGGCAATATTATAACCCTCCATTGCAGCCTGCTGTACTTCGGTATCTGTCCATACCGCCTGTGCTGCACGTTCAAACACTGGTATGGTGCTATCTTCCCCGGCAAGAGAGATAAGCCCCTGATCCCCGGAAGATGCTGTTGCAGTCTTAAAACCGCCCTGGCCGCTTACACGAAGAGACTGCACAAAATTTGCATATCCGCCAACGTTGGAAACATCGAAACCTGCGTTCATGAAAACGTTTTCGGGGTATTTCAGTTCGATCAGGGTCGGGTCAATCTTGGTAAGGGACCGGGCAAGCAAGATACCGTCCCCGAATTTCAGCCCTTTGTTGCAGGAATCCGCGAATTTTTCGAACGCGATTTTATCATAAATCTGGTTTAACTTCATCTTTTGCGCTCCTTTATTTGAGGCGAATTGTCCAAACGTTAGGGCTGATTTCGGAAATGAACTCAGCGGTTGTTGCCACAGAATCGGTTACAGCAGTTACAGCTTTTCCGGCATCGGCATCAGCAAGGTTATGAGCGAATACTGCGCCGAACTTAGCCGGGGTTTCTCCGGTTTTAACTTCAACGGTAACGATCCCGGCCCGGACATATTCTACTGCGATTGTATTCGCTGTTTTGTAGGTGTCTCCGTCTTCAATTGGGTTTGCAACGTTTCGGACAACAACTCCTGCTAGAACCGGAGTCGCGCTGGCATCCATGTTGTCAATGCTACCTGTATCAAGTTTTGCGAATCGGCCAATATTCAATCCATCTTCAAACACTTCAGCGGAGAGAATGAACTTTGCAAAAATATCGCTGGGCTGGCCGGAACCAACTCCGGCAACGTCAATGGTGGGTCTTGTGGGAAACGTCATTTTTTAAATCTCCTTGTTCCAAACGTCATCGGTTTTTGCATCACCGAAGTTTTTGTATTTATCTTCAACGGGCTTGATCATTTTGAACGCCAGGGCAAGATCAGAATCCTTAAACTCGTCTTCGTGGCCGTCTTCTTTAAGACAGGCAACCATCAACTCGTTTGGTGTTTTATCGGCAAAATCGAAAGTCTCAGGAAGGATTGTTTTTGCCTTTGCGATTACGGCCACATGCTCTTTTGCTATGGCGGTTGCCGCAACGGTTACAGCATCAACAAACTTTGCGTCTTTCATGTCCATTACTTTTTCCTCATCTTTTTTCTCCGGGTCGGCATCCAAAACCATTTCAGGGTCGGTCATGGGCTCGACATCGGGCTCAAGATCATCACCTTCAAGCTCACCTTCCGTTGCACCCTCGGCAATACCCACAGCTTTTTCGATCGCTGAAATTACCTTTTTAAACTCTGCCCCATCAAGGTTCTCGATATTATCCTGAATCTGCTTGAGAAGCCCCAAGAGCCGTTTAGCTGAAAAGCCTTCAGCATCAATGAACGCTTTCAGGCTATCCACCAGAATTTTACCCATTCCGTTTTCTCCATCTTTAAAAGTTAGCCCGGAACCACCCCGGGCGGAATCCACAATGGCTAAATGCCTCGGGACAATATCATACTGCTCAAAATTGTACTCTTTGTGTTCACGAACTTTTGCAGTATATCCAAGAGAGAGCTGCTTTTTCCCCCCGTCAATCAATTTTAGAACCGCAGAGCCGACCTTTACAGCGTTTGATAGCTGACACGTTGAATCTGTAGCAGCATCGACACATGCAATTATTTCTGTTTCATCGATTAGTCCGATTGTCTGCGCTTCAGTAGGAACGGCATCAACATCGATATGGTCCTCGATAATTGATATTCCATCCATTGCCCCCATGATCGCTGAAATGGTTTCAGGCGAACGGTAAATAGTAAAAATCTTGCTTGCGGGTTCAATGCCGAGTTCGACACCCATGTACTCCTGAACCCCGTCACGTACGCTTGTGAGAGTTTTAGATGCCATATCGAATACCGCTATGGCCTGGAATGCGTGATCCGTCACGGCAACGTCACCGACCATTTTGCACATCCAATATGCAGGAGTAGACCGATCTTTTTGCATATCACATCGTAGCCCGACACCGGAAGAACCATCCGGCATCGCATCAAAGCGAACGCGCACAATATCACCCGCTGAGTTCTCCGCGTATGTGGCAAAGTCCATTTTGTCATCTGGCGTCAGAAATGGCTCGTTTAGTTTAACGGGTGTTCCCCGATAATCCGCCTCCTTAAATTCTTCACCCGCCAATAGTTTTTTTAACAACTCGTCCATAGGCCCCTTTAATTATATACATATCAACTTTTCGTTATATAAAGACATCAATAAATCTTGATATATATAATAAGTATCAATGTTTTGGGTGGTTGTCAAATATTTTGGGGTTTTGGGTATTTAATCCCTTGACAACTAACATCACTTGTTGTAGTCTGTGTTTAAGAGTGAGACAAAAACAACTTAATCAAGGGGGAACAAAATGTCATTTACTGAATACAACACAGACGGTTATAGCGCAGAAGAGATTGCAAATTTAAACGAAGAGTTCTCTTCCAGAATGTACGCCGCAGAAATTGAAGAAGGTTCTGAAAAGTATGACCAAATGTTCCAGGAGTTCTCAAACGAGGTTGCTAAAAGATAAATCAACCGCCCTCTTCGGAGGGCAACAAGGATGACAATGAAACAATACAGCGCCACACAGCTTGCCGAAAAGCTTGGATATAGTCGCGCAAGCATAGCAAACCTTAGAGGGCGGTATGACATCCCAGGATCAAAAAGAATCGGACATCTATGGATATATACCGATGAGTCAGTAGAGTTTATCAAGGGCCTCAAATCAGGGCCTCAAATCAGGGCCAAAGCTCGGTAGCAAAAACAAACCAAAACAGATCGAGAAAGGATAGATTATGAGAGAAGCAAATTTTGAAATTGCTACCAACAATGCGGACCTAAAGACAAAAATGATAATAGTTGGATCGGGAGGTAACTCTCCAGAATTGAAAAACCTGATAGCCCATGGCATCCCAAGGGCAAGAGTAGCTATGAAAAACCTTTCAGAAGCTTTCGAGCAAATCAAACATGCAGCCGCGCTAATGGGTGATGGTCTTAAAACCATCAAGGCAGTAACACCCCATCATGTCAAAAAGACTAAGAGGTACTTTTAATTGAAAAAAACATGAAATCTCTTGATGAATGGGTTGAGAGTTTGAACTACGAGCTGTCAAAATTGGGATAACAAAAACGCCCCGCTTGCAAAGTCAGGCGGGGGATTGGGGATTTGATGAAGATTAAAATTTGGTGCGACAGTGGTGCAAACATACATTCACGAAGATCAGAAGAAATAGATCTTGTTGAATACTTCGGTGTCGAAACTGAAGAAGATGCAGAAGCAGAGTGGAATAGTATGTCGGATGATGAAAAATATAAAATGGTAGAGGAGCACTGGTGGAATTCTGGCCTTGATATCGGATTTGAGGAAGTCTAAAACGAAAACGACACCTTGACTTTTGCCAGGGTGACGAAGGGAGGATGTATGAGCTACGGGTTTAGCATAACATGGAGGCAGAACAATGGAGAAACAACGGTTTCGGTTAGCGGAAGAGATACCTTGGAGGAGGCAAAGGCGGATTGCATAGAATCGGCTAAACATTTCGGATGGACAAACCCTAAGTGGTGGCAATGGTGGAGATTTGGTGATACCAGAGTATGCCATCCTGCCCAAAAAGAAACCCCGCAAACTTGACAGGCAAGTAGCGGGGTAAAAGGTAGATATCTATGGAAGTTGATATTAAATCGGCAATTTGCGGAGTAGGAGGGCTGGCATTGATAGCCTATGCATCTAATATATGGGTTTCTTTGGGAGCTTTTGGAATTATTTTAAGCCACTGGATGGATTGCCACAGAGAATAGAAAAAGCCCCCAAAACCTTGACTTAATAAGGAATGGGGGCTATAATCAGGCCAGTTGATCGAGATCTTGTAAATCTTGGTCAACCTAATCTCAACTTTCTATTTACGGGATAGAGCAGCAAGACTAAAAACACACTACCACATTGTGGTATCAAGGTCAATATCCCAATAGTTTTTCCAAGTCCGTTAACGGTCCATCCTTGGAATATCAAACGATTTGAACCAAGCTTAAAAAAATCAAGATCACTCCATGGTCTGACCCGGTTAAACAGGTAAACCAACGCACATTAGGCGACCACGGCCATAACGGTGGGGCGAAGAGGTGACTCTCTATAAAAAGTACCTGATATAGTGGAGTGAACCTTTTTCCTGCAAGGGTTTTGGTAATGGTGGTATCTGCATAGCTTACCGAATAGGTAGGTGTAGCTTAAGGGCGGTGCGGGTATTCGGGTAGCTCTATGCCTAATCAATAGTTACTTTATTTTAAAGGGAGACTTATGAAAAAAGAACGATTCGAAGAAATAATGGAAGAAGATACGCCGATATCGACTACGGAACTCTGTGATACTCTTGCCGGGTTGAATATTATCGCAAAATACCTGCCTAATTCAGGCGTAGAGGCTGCTCAGCATGACCAGATCTATGGTTGTGGTGTTGATGCTCTAATTGAAGCAGGTATAACAGAGGAGGATTCAAAGAAACTGAATGCCTTTGGATGGTTTGTGGACGATGACGATCTTTCAACCTTTGTTTAGCTGAATAACACACCAGTAAAGGAGGATGATATGAAGATTACGGACGAAGAACTATTAGAATTGATTTGGCATGAACAACTGAGGCACATAGCTAAAAACGTTCGTGGAAAATATGTTGGCGGAAGATATGGGTTACACGAAGAATCTTATCTTTGGGTTGATTCTGCAACACAGCTCCAGCTTTGTGCCAGAACTTCCATAACAAAAGAAATATCAGCAGGCCATCTTTTAGTAAGGCTAAAGAAAATGATTTCAGAAGGTAAATTGACCGACATTAAGCGTTCCGGCCTTTACCGCATTGAAGAAGAAAAATATCCAGAGATCTATGAGGCAGCTGTTTCCTTTTGGGTAGATAAAGGGCTACCACGGCCAACTAACGGCAGCGTAAATCCAATAGAAATGACGGTTGAGGATGCTATAACCATCGGCCGAGATTGCGGGGCCATGCTTATTGATGCCTTTGGCAAACTTCATTAGTAAATAACATACCGTAAAGGAGGATGATATGAGCAAGTTCAGAAAAAAACCAGTTGTTGTAGAAGCAATCGAATGGAACGGCACCAATATTGACGAGCTGTTTAAATTTGTCGAAGACCCAAATATAATAGACTATTGGGAATCTGCATATGACACAGTGATTATTAAAACTCTTAAAGGTGAAATGGTAGCAAGCAAGGGGGACTTTATTATCAAAGGCGTAAATGGAGAGTTCTATCCATGCAAGCCTGATATATTTTGGAAAACATACGATAAAATATAACCCCAACCCCGCCGATCCGGGATTTTTAGGAGATTGTGATGAAAGACCTTTATGCCTGCAAACAATGTGGTTTCGTGAGCACTTCCCGATCCATGTTTATAACTTTTGATAATGTATTTCCTCTATGTAACGGCTGTGCACATAGAAATGAGCATGACCCAAAATCACAAAAAGAATTTGACGGAAGATTTTATAAACAACAATAACACTCATGCTATATTTGTGCTGAACCTGTTTTTAGGCTGGACTTTTATCGGCTGGGTGCTGGCGCTGGTTTGGGCTTTTGTCGGGAAAGAATAGGGAATCCCCCGGCCACATAATGACCGGGGGATTCGTTATGGTTTAAAGAATTTCCGCACCGTCCTTTGTGAGCCCACAGATTATGTCATAAACGTTTGCCGATGTGTCCTGAAATTCGAGCGTTACAGTGACTCCGTGCAGTGCCACCGCAGGAGTCACCCCCGCCGTAAACGAGATGGAAACTGGGGTGATATCTCCGGCGTCTTTCTGGAGTCTGACAAGTCGCTCCTGTATAAGTTGGTCAACCCCAGGTCCCCCAGCGTCTAATGACGTAAACTTAACAACAAGGCGCTTGTCTCTTACTAACGCATCCACGTTAAAGTTGACCGAGAACGAATAATTTCCGTTATCCTGATCAGGTGTAAACTTGTGATTAACATCATCCCAATAACTTGTAACTCCATCGGGGTATCTTGAACCATCTAGTATGGCCTTATCATTTAATAATGGCAACTCACTGTTAGAAGCGTAATTCCGTGGTACTCCTGCCGTGGAGCTGTCAAGGTAATTTGCATAACCTGTGGTATTATTTATCTGCGTTATTGTTGCGACATCAGGCTTATTTTTAATAAAGTCATCAACGAGTGCGCTTGCTTGATTCCAATCTGACTGGACGTTGACCTCTGCCCCGGCTTCTATGCCAGATAGCTTGTCTCTTTCTGTATCTAATAAGACTTTAGCCGTGGCCCCTTCAACCATATTTGTCATGCTGAAAACATCATTACCGATATTGGTGGGATCGTATACAGCTTTTAACATATCGCCAAGATAACCCGTACCCGTATCAACCCATGCCGATGCCGTACCAGACCAGTAAAAAAGGTTAGCAGACGGCGTGGTCACTGTAGCAGTATCACCATCGTTTGCCGTTGGATAGGCAGCTTCTAAAGCGGTCACATCAGCGAACACGCCTAAATAATGCCCTTCATGTATGACTTCCGTCCATATTTCACTCTGTCGCGCGTACTGCTTCCCGTCAAGCGGAGCTTCGTCTACCAGATCCACGAAGGTTACAATCTGCCGTGTAACCTCCTGATAAGGGTTAACGCCATCACCGAATAAATCCCCGGTGTCTGCATGGTAATCTACGTCTAATACTTCACCAATAAGCAGACCCAAAGGCGCTTCCGTTAAGTCAATATTTACGTCTCCAGTGGCATCAACTACAATATCTTCGCCCTCTTCAGCGTTCCATGCTGCCTTTGATGGGTAATAATATATTGCTTCTCCAGTGCTTTGTGCTACCATTCTGATTCTCATTCCTCCCATAGTCGAAAGGGGTGTGCATTTAAGAATTAGATTATTTATAAACTCACTGGCCGTTGCTGCCACCGTAAACATTCCCGACAAAGAAACAGCTGTTGAAAAATCAGGTTGTACTATAAGTTGCTGATTAGCTCCGATATCAAGTGTAAATGGCTTTGTGGACCCCGTTTCGTCGTAGGAAAACATCGTGGGGATATATCTGATTCCTGTCAGTGTTGAATTGAATAGCGGGATAACTCCGGCCGCTGACATCTTCAATCCTTCACCTACTTGGATTGTGCCGGGAGGAACCTCAATTGTTTCATCAGATATGATATTTTCACCCGAAACGCCTGACCAATGTAACGGCGAATCTTCAAAAGCACCGGCTAATTTCACAGGAATATTTGTGTCGGTTGTATTGTCGGGTGTTCCATTATCCCCGACCCCTGGATAAACTCTTTTCCATCCCATCAGACCACCTCCCCTACGTTAATCAGGCCGTCAGTGTTTGGAGAAATAGCCCACGCGCCTGCGTCCGATGCGTCATTTTGCCATGTCTCGAACGGTTTGATTAGTCGTTTTCCGCTTGCGCCTATGACGGGAGCTGCTAATCCACTATAAAGTTCTACGATAGTGGAGCCTATGTTCTGGACTGTGATTGCTGTTGCTACGCTGATACCTGTTGCGTCGTAAAGATCAACAGGCGTGTTTTTTGGTAGGGTTGTATCTGGTAATGTATCTGGCATTTTATTCCTCCGGTATTATTGCTTTTGATGTGCATCTACAATTAAAATCTGTGCCGGGTTGTAACCACTGGCCATCCTTGGAACTATAAAGTCCTTTGGATAGCTCGTATGTTTTGCCGTGTCTGTCTTCATGGGCTGGCCTAACGCGCTCATCTCTGGACGTTTGCCATATAGCTTGTGTGATACCAAGCTTCTGGTATCGTATCTTGTTTGACAGGCCATTGAAAGATGATAGCTGATTCCGGGCAATGAATCTGCTTTGATTGACCTGCTTCACGCTTTCTTTGTCGTACCCTTCAATCAGCTCGTCATACGTTGCCCCGTCTGCCATCATACGCAAGGTGTTGTTGGCAAAATACGCAAGGTTATCATCAAGATTCTTTTCAACCCACTTTTGAGTTTCCATAATAAGGGCGTTAATTTGTGGCCCGGTCCCTTCCTGCGCAATCATGGCCGGAACGCTGATACCTATTCGATCCTCAATGGACTGATAAAATAAAGTCTGGTTTGTTCTATTCAAAGAGTTTAGGGTTTGAGATACAGCACTATTAATCCGGCCCTTTGAATATTTCTTGTGCAAATTCCGCTTAGCCTGTGCATCCAGGCCATTGAATATCGTTGCCCAATTTCCTTTTTGAGCGTCTGCAAACTTATTTACCGTGCCAACGTTCAGCTTTTTTATCGTGTTGTTGAAATAATATTTACTGGCCTCCTCGGCCATCTTCACAAGCATGTTTTCGAACTGTTTTTCGAAACCCTTTGGATATGGCACGGCCTTGATAGCGGTTTCTTTTGGGAGGGTTAATCGCTTTGCCATTATTGCACCGCCTCAAGAGGCTTTGTGGACCCCTCCACCACATCACGCATAAGCTCGGTCGCCTGGGCCTCATCAATAGGAAATGCATTTACGAGCATCTGGATACCTGTAGACTTTGGCAGCTCACCCATTGAAACGCCCACGATGATATCGTACATAGATTTGACCTGCGCGCCGTTTAATGCCGCCGCCGGATCTACCGACTGATCAATATCGTCAGTAGTATCAAAATCAAACAGAGGATCCTCTTTAACGAGCCCTTTATCCTCCAAATATGAATGATGGTCCTCTCCCATGCCCCGGAGCTTGTCAGCCACCTCAACAACTGCCTTATCATAATTGACCTGTTCAACTGCGCTCAAGTTATTTGATTCTGAAATAGTTACCGGGTCCATGCCGATTCTAATAAAAAGCTCGTTTACCCGGTCAAAGATGTAATCCGCAAGGTATGCGTCCATATTGTCGTTAAATATCTGTCGTTCTGTGTCTCCGGTGGAGTTCAGCCCTTTGACATTCTCGCCTATAAGCATAGGGACCGGGATACCAGTAACCAAGGCGAGGCCGTTCATGGCAATGTCATAAATATCTTTGATCCCTGATAAGGTTTGGGAAACGGTTTTAACATCATCGTTCTTGTCGATGATCCCGGCCCCGTACATGCCTCGCATGGTTTCGAGCTGTGCGAAGAATGATAAAAGGGTGTTTTCCTGCTTTGTTGCAAGTTTTTCCTTGAACCCGTCCACCTGGTAAAATACCGTACTCATCTTTTCAACTATGCTTGCGTTAGCCCTGGTGATAATCCCCTTTTGTTTCAGCTCGTCAAGGATCAATTCAGCCTCGGAAACGCCAGCATAGTCATAATTGGGGAGGTCGTCTTCTATCGGCTCATAATACGTAAAATCTATAACCCGGGTCCAGTGGATCGGCTCACCGTTTACCGAATACATGCCGGGTTTCATATATCTATCTGCCATTAAAGAGGTGCCTACATCCTGGGTAGACACCTTGGTCTTGTCAAACACCCGGAGAACCATTTTTGATAGGGTTATAGATCCATTGGCAAGTGGCTTTGCCAGATCGTCACCCTTCATGCCGATGACTATAACTCCCCGGCCGAATCCGAGTTGGTACATACACGCACGTTTGACCTGCTTTGCAATATTCTCATTATAAAACGTCTCATCTTTCGTGCTCGAAAAATCAAAGGCGTTTTTAAGCGCGTACCCGGTCTTAATACGGATGATCTTTGAGAATGTCCCGTTTTTGAATACCGCTGAAAGCTCTGTGTCGTCCATTTGGGTATGAGCGAAGGCGTTGGTGTTCAGCGCGTTACGCTGGTTTATCAAGCTGTTTGAAAAGCTGGATACCCCGTCTTGAAACCCTTGAGCCTTAACTTTCTTAACTTTCTTTATTTTATTTCGGTTCTTTTTTGCCATTATAATATTGCTCCGTAATCTATTGAAGGGCTTCCAAGGAAATATTCGGTGGCATCCATGGTCGGGTCTATTTGGTCATCATGCGTCCCGTTTGGTGCTGCGTTAAACTCTGCCAAATAATCAGAAAGCCATGGTGCATCCTCTGGAAGATGAACATTCCCGGAAGAAATAAGCGGTGTTGTACAGTGCATACGGACTATTTTATCAATGCTGCGCTGTATGCCGACTATCGGGATTCCCTCACGCTTTAGCGATTGAATCAAGCCTGTACCGCTTGCCTTATCCTCTATGTTAACAGACGAGCATACGCACCCATTAGCATCACGGTGTTTATTATAGAATGCCCTTGCATTTATTTCAAGCTCTGGCGCTTCCCACTTGCCCCTGATCTGATCTATTAAATAGATGGCGCCGAAGTGTGACTCTCCCCAACACTGAAATACGGAGTAATCATTTTTCTCTGCCGTTTTCATAGCAGTGTCTCCGAATATGGCCTTTCTTTTTATCGGAGGGAGAGCCGTATAATATTTCCAATGCTCGGACTTAAACATATCCCCGCCGAGTGCCGTTGGTGACTGCTGATACATTGCCGACCAAAAATATTCACCCAAAATCTCTTTTGTTTCGAGCAACTTATCAATAGGGTGTAATTCAGGAACCAGAGCCGACCCTTCGTCACTGATCGCCTTGAATGCAAGAACTATTGCCTTACTATTCTTCTCAATGACACGCCCGGATAAATCGTCCTCTGCCCACCGGGTCGCCATGATAATCTGGCCGCTATTTTTTGATAAGCGCGTTGTAAAGGTGGAAACGTACCAATTCCAAACGCTGTTCTTAGTGGTCTGTGATAATGCTTCCTTGGCGTTTTTTATCGGGTCATCAATTATGCCAAGATCTACTTTTTTTCCGGTCAGGGGACCGCCGACACCCTGGGCAACGTAACTACCCTTACGCCCAACAATTTCAAAAGTCTCACTGTTACGCTTCGCCTCAACATCTATGGTCACAACTCTTTTAGAGTTTAGTGCTGAATCAGGAAAAAGGTTGCTGTACTCCTCCCCCATCATAATGCGCTGAACATCCCGGTTCATATCGGATGCCAAGTCTTTACCATACGACAATCCCGCTAATCTCTGATCGGGGTATAAACCGAAGAAATAAGCGGGTAGGTATCGAGATACAATATCACTTTTACCGTGTTGAGGTGGGGCTCCCAGAATAAGAACAGGACGTTCCCCGTTCATCATTTTTACTATAAAAGTATCAATTTCATCACAGACCTCCTTTGAGAAGTCCGAGACGATATAATCAGGATTGATATAGATAATGAAATCCTGTAAATTCCTCCGAGCCTTACGCCGGGATAGGATCTCTTTAGCTGCTTCAGCTTTTGTCATCGCCAACAATCTTTAAAAGTTCATCGTCGGTCATTTCCCTGGCAGCCTTCGTTTCAATCGGCCCACCGTCTTTCCCGGTATGCTCGTTAACGGTTGTCTCTTTCCATCCTGCCTGGGTTTTAAGATAGAATATGGCGCTGGCCGTGTCTCCGGCCTTTGCGTTTTTCACAAGAGAACCTGCTATTTCTTCAATAGCTTTTGCCTTACCCACTTTATATCGTTCAGAAACCGCAGGTTGACGCTCTCTTATCTCATAAAAGGTTGTCCTGCTTATCCCAAAATAGTCGGCTATCTGCTCAGTACTAAGGCATGATGCTAATGCCTCAACTTGGGCAAGCTCATCTTCATTAAATGCTCTTGGTTCCGCTGGCATTACCGCCTCGCAATCTCAACAATTTTAGCCAAAAACAGGAACGGGAACAAAAGGCCCATAGCCATAAACGCGACTGAGTACGGTTTCCCATCATACCATAGAAAATACTGAGCCGCCCCAATTGGTGAGCATATCACCGTAAAAATGAACATCAAAATAACTGAGAATACATCAATTCCTTTAACTCTTTTTCCGTTATCTTCTGCTATTTCTGTCATACAGTCATCCCCCTTTTTTATTTGCTCGTTCTTTAGCCCATGCAATTTGTTCCCTTGCGATCCTGGCTACAACGTCACCTGAGATATTTTCTCTACTTCTGATTTCTTTTGTTAATGCTCTCATGGCTCTTGTTGTGTTGACCACATCGTTAGCCATAATACCTACTGTTATGGTTAGCGTTGTCTGGGCTTTAGCGATGCTTTCCAACATCTTGCTTTGGCTTGCGCTCGTTTCTTTGGTCTGCTGAAGCGTGGTATTAATACTTGCCACGGCTTCAGAAAGATTGTTTTGCCTTGTGAACAAAAATCCGAATAAGATAACGAGCACACCTGTAGTTACGGTCATGGAAGACCAGAAAACCGTAGATGAACATTTAGTATCCACTCGGTCCTCTAACCTCGCAAGAGCGGAGTTAATTTCATCGTTTTCCATCGCCCCTGCCAATCGCATTGATAATTACTCTGATTATGTTCATGCCGAGCTGAAGCCACCCGTTACTTTTTAGGCTTGAGTGGGCTATTCCTTCGGAGCCTACGAGAGCCCCTGCAATAAAGGGTACAATGTCAACAGCCATTTGTATTGTATCCGGAGACAGTGATTCAAGTGAGATCATATTAAACGTCCTTATATAAGATTAAAATTACAAGTCAATATAACAATACATAAAAAAAGGCACATGGTCAAGTTTATGACTTTAGCATGTGCCTTGATGGTTATTTTTTATTTTTTTACAATCTCTTCAATTTTAATGTAAGGCGATCTGATAGCTTTATTATTGCCGTACATATCGACATATGTTACTGCAGATGGTTTCATGTAGACGGACTTAGCTTTAACAGCCTTAATCCTTTGGTGCAGCGGCCCCGGCTTATCCGGCGTGTAATATTCAACATAAGTGATCCGGTAATTTGCCAAACAAATGGCGGGTATCATAAGAATTAGCGCTGTGATTAATATCATTTTTTTCATGTTATTCAACCTTCCGAATCTCAACGTTGCATGGGGTGAAATATTTATCTTGGCTATATGTCCCGTTGTGAGTCAATTTTTTAAGAGTTAACCCTTCTACTTTTTGGGGATAGAGATACCAACCTTCCCTCATTGGGGAAACCAATATAGCTCTGTTACTATCATGCTTTTGTACAAAATAAAGCGATCCGTCTTCATGCAAAAAGGTGTCTCCGATCTTAACAACCGGGTCCGAAACCTTAGCCTCAATAAATCCGAGTTGTAAAAGTTCATGTTCAATCGGGGTGTGCTTCCACTCCTCCTGGGTATTTGTTCCGGCTTCAAAAAAATGCGACGGGTCTGTAACTTGGTACATTTTTTTGAATACAGATCCCGAGATATCAGATTTTGAAATATCATCAAGATTAAAGCTTTTTGATATAACATACTCAACGCCCCCCTCCTTAATCTCCTGCCTTTTGTCGTTGTATTCGGTGTCGGATCGGTCTCTTTTTATAATCCATGGCTCTGGTTTATAACAAATTTTCCCCGTTTCTATATAATTGTGAGGAGCGCCGCCAGGGCAGGTAAGACAAATGCTCCCTGGTGATGCAACTCTCGTCAGGCATATATTTTTAAGGTCTCCAACCTCCGAGCAATCCTCGGCAGTTGGGTTTTCTTTCGCTGCGATCTCTTCCAGCGCTTCTTTGTGTGTTTCGCCGTTGATGCCGGGCCATGTTTGTTTATCGCCTTTTGTGCCGCGGAAGGGCTCAGGATCATAGCATCCTTCTCGCGGGCTCATAAGCGTATGGGCTGAGCTTGCCAAACATCCTGAGCATGGGTTCAAGTTTTTACAGATCCACAAGTTTAGCTCTTTCCCATACCGTTCGATGGCCTCTCCAATCAAGCCGCACAGTTGATCATCATTGACATAGCATAAGCATTTCTCTGCGTCGTATTTTTTTAATTCATCCAGCCATGATCTACATATGTCATTTTCCCCAGCACCTACGCATGTGCTGCACATCATATTATCATCGTTCCACTTCAAAATCCTATCATAATTCATAGCCGCATCTATCCCCCAAAATAAAATTATGATTATTCGGATATTAGAGCCTCTTTAAATTCAGCAACGGTGCAAATATCAAGAGTAATCAGATTATCTCTATAGTTCCACCATCCATCCACTCTTGAACGAAAAATATTAGTTAAGGCTGGCTTAACATCCTCTTTATTAAGCGTAGGAAAAACATCTGTCTTTCCGAGCAAGAACCCTTTATTTTCAAGAAACCTGCCTTGTTTAGCCATTTGCCCTAAATCGCCGTTAAGTAGAAAAACACTCATGCCGTACTCCTAAAATAAAAAAGGCCCTTAATTCTATAGGGTCGAGTGAGGCTTTTGCCTCCCCATAAAACAAGGGCCTGAATAATTTGGTTTCCATCCGACTCGACTCGAATGATTATTTATTGCATTTTGGGCCGATTTTGTCAACCCAACATTAAGAAAGCGTCTTGTATTCCGGTGTAATAATCGTCGACAAGCTTGCAGATATCGATAGTTAACGCTTCATGGCTATCGATGAAAAACGGTTCAACGATCGTACATGGAGATTTAGTCCTGTGGAGTAAGTAACCGCCTCTCCCATGCTTGCTGCGGATCTTTACGCACCTTGATGGCGTTTCATGCGTAAGTTCGCTGTACATGCTGAGGGCAAGCAAATACCCATGGCTGCTCCCGGAATAAAGAGCCTCTTTGCCTGTGGCCTTGGTATCAAAAGCGTTGCAATGAAGCGCAACAATGAAAGCAGGATTTTCGGCATTGATCCGTTTAACTAATCGCGAAAAACTACCTGCCTGATAAATAATCTTGATATCAAACGGGGCATGTTTCACCTTATTCTTGAGCGCCGTAGCAACTAAAGAGTTAAAAATATACTCTGTCATTCCGGTGGAAGGGTTACTGCCCCCCTCCTTGACATCCCCAAAAATTTAATATAATAATCAGCCATCATTCTTCCCCAAGTTTGGCCCCGCTCCTGTGTATTAATGACCGGGGTTTTTTATTTTGTCTTCGTTAAAACAGACCCTAATAAAGCCCCGGTTTCTTCGTTTATAAAATTAGACGTAATCTCATTTTTACCATCATCTACCCATGTAAGTTCAGGGAACTTAAACACTTGCCCCAAGGCTTCAAATGCTGCCTGTGTAGCCTTGTATCCTAATATTGCATGGGTAAGCTCAGACAAACATAATTCTATTTTATCATGTGGTATCTTGTTAAAAATATCTTCAATGGTTGTTAATTCATATTCTTTCGGTTCGCTCATAATCCCCTCCGTATTCTGGTTATTTAATTAAGAGCCGTAGCCGTAGCCGTAGCCGTCGCCGTCGCTGTAGCCGTCGCCGTCGCCGTAGCCGTCGCCGTAGCCGTCGCTGTAGCCGTCGCCGTCGCCGTATCCGTATCCGTAGCCGTATCCGTAGCCGTCGCCGTAGCCGTCGCCGTATCCGTAGCCGTATCCGTAGCCGTCGGACATTACCAGTTCTCCATATTACACTCAAGCACAAGGGCTATTTTAGACCGGGGCATTTTATGCGTGTATGTATGGCCCATGGATGTATTAGGCAGAATCCCCTTATCAGCCAGTTCAGAAAGGTGTGCTTTTGTTCCCCACTGAATTATACAACGAGCGTTTTTAATTTCCACAAGCCAGTTATCGGTATCAAGATTAACATTACCAACAAGGCACAACCCACGATCATCGTTCATTATTATGCGTAAAGGTTCTGTAGCTTCGTCAATAAGTGCTACGTAATTTATACTATCTTCTCTTACGTATTTAACATCATTAATCATCATTGTTTCAGGTTTCATTTTGTTCTCCATTAAAATAAAAAAGACCCGAAAATTAATGCTGGTGAGAGGATGTTAAAAACATCGAGCATATTTTCGGGCCTTAAATTGATTAGATTGTCTTAGCCCTCTCACAAGCTGGTTATTTATTGCATTTGTAGCCGATTTTGTCAATCAAAGAATGTGCTTAATTTGGTGGTGCGGGGCATCCCAACCCCAATCGTACCCATGTTCTAACTCTATACCAAGGTTATACGCCGCTTCACTCATAGCGTTTTTAATCCTTCTGAAGCTTTGTTTTTTTCTAATATCGCTCATGCCCCCGTATCCTACTGGATAAAGATCAACAGCGTGGGAATAAAAGTCTTCTTGAGGTAAGTGCTTGCTCTTCATGGCCTTGCTTTTGCCATCTGCCACAAATACCGCCTGCTGTTCTTTAGTCCTTACTGCGCCTTTACCGACACCAAAATCAATCGTGGTATATTTACGTAGTGCCAGGGCAACACATGCCACAAGCAAAGGGTGAACCCCGTCCATCCTGTGTGCTGATCTATTCGATAGCTTAAACATTAAGCGAACTCCTTGTTGAAAACGATATTGTGGTTAAGAATTTTCTTTCTGCTTTAGATGCCATTAACCCATACTCCCTTCGTTAAATGGAACCTTCTTAAAAGTAAAACCAGTAGGATATATAACAGCCCGTACTCTTGTAAATTTATCGTAAAACTCTTCTTCTTCTCTGCAGAAGAGCAGAGCACCTTTCCGATATATAACCATTTTCTGTTTCTCGCCTGCGACATTGTTGGTTGTGTTTATAACACCTTCTTCAAGAACGGTATAAACGTCACCGTTATTTTTATTCTTGTATTGGCATTCCATATCCCCTCCGGTTATTTTTTATTTTCATCTGAAATAGCATGAACTCTGATTAATGTCCTTGGGCCAAAACTATCTCCTGGATCACAATATTTCTTTTCAATTCTACCCTCAACAATCTGGCAATCATCCCGCCATAGATACCCATTAAGAGAGTCCATAACGAATTTATCAAGATTATCGCGGTCTGGCTTAATGGTGTGGTACTTCGGAGCTGATGATTTAAGTTTATCGGCGTTTCTTCCGGTCCCATAATGCTTTTTAGGTCGTTTCATTACAAAGATTAAATCAAGGCGAATGGGCCCCACTATAGGCTTTATATTTCCTAATCGAGTGTGTACGTACACTAAAAAACGGCCCTCGTCCGTATCGCTTGGATTGTACGTTTTTACACCCGTTCCAACCCTGGCGAACCTTGGACGCTTTTTGGCAATTGGATTTCCGGGAACCTCGATATAAATTGGTTTCATATTTTACCGATCTCCTTCCAGATGCCGCCGCACCAAAATACAACATCTTCTAGGCAGTCACATCCCCATGCACATTTAGCCAGATCTTCTATAAAACAACATCCTATACAAACGGTTTCTGATAGTAGATTATCGATAGAAACTTTCACCAGCTGATACCAAACCCCACCGAATTTACGAACGTGCGTTTTCTGTGTTCTATGCATCTATTCAGCCTCCAGCCATTTAAGGTATCGCTTTGTTTCTGTTACGATACATTTATCTTCATGGTGAATGTTATTAAAATGCTCTGCTGAAGTATGGCAATGTTCGCAGAAGCAAAGGCCAGCCTCATAGGTTATAGCTTTAGAGATAAGGGCTTCAGAAATCCTACGCTTCTGCTCGTCAACAACCGGCTTTTCACCCTCAATCTTTTCAATAAAATCGACTATTTTACAGGCGAAATCCCCAGCAAGATGTTTTTCTATGTACCGGGTAAAGGTGCTATCTTTGATATCGTTTATAAAACGTCCTACTAAATAGCGCCTTGCGTTTTCTGTTTTCATAACTCCCCATAATCGGTTTATTCGTGCGTAAAATACTCAGCGATCATGTCCCACATACCTGGAAACTCTTCGTTTTCGTCTATCCATCCCAAAACAAAAGATCCGAATTGTTTTCTAATTATCCATGCGTGTAGAGTTTTCATAATTCAATCCTCTCCCCGAACATCTTTTCAATGTGTTTTAGCATTATCGGTTTTGGTTTTGGCCTGTTGTCATTGCCCTGCCAGTCTTCCACGGCCCTGCCAGATTTACCGATCATCTCCCCGAGCTGGTCATTTGTAAACCCATTTTCCCGCCTGATCCGCTTTATGTAGTCGCTGATTTTTTCTTTCATACTCAACCTTTGTTGCCCCGTTTCCGGGGCTTTATTTTAAATTTCGTACTGTGTACTGTAATTGTCATCGTCAGTGAGGAGCATAGACTGTCCTGAATCAACAATGTAAGAGTTCATATCATCACCAGGGTGCACCGGGTGGTCGAAATAAACATCAACAGTATCATTCAGACATATATTTTTAACGCTCAAACCATCACGATAATCGGCTTTCCACTCGTCTTTATTGTTCTGATTTGCAATAAACGCTTCTACGTATTCTTTAGCTGTGAATTTTTCCATGATATCTCTCCTTGTTGCCCTCCGGAGAGGGCTTTGAATTGGCTATTTTTGTGTGATTAATTTTCTGTAATACTTAATATTGTCAGGATGAAACTCTTCATGAAATTCAGCTTGATCAAGGAGAAAATTAGCTGTGTTTAGATCTAATTTCTTTAACATTTCAACAGTGTGAGTTGAACATGTATTCGGAGATGATCTTATATGTCCAATTGTCTCATATAAACAGTCTTCAAGAAGTTGTGAAAACATTTCGTATCTAAGATTAACTTTTTTAAGTTTCATTTTGCTTCTCCTTGATTAAGTTGTTTTTGTCTCACTGTTAAATTCAATATACGGGAGTCCCGTATCAATGTCAACAACATAATCACAGAAAAATCATTTATTTTTTAATCTGTCGTGATACATGTCTTGTAATTCATGCAGTCCATACTCACCTATGCCCTCCTCTTTTACAAAATCACCAATGGATTTGTTGCACTCAAGGTGGTATTTAAGTGTTGAGAAATCGCCGTCATAAACACCAGCGGAATAAAAATATAGCTCCCCGGCCTTAATCGGTTTACAACACCAATCACATACATGATCTTTCCGGGCTTTTTGAATTACATTTTTAAACTGTGGCATATTCACTCCCCCATATCATTTATATTTCAGCCCCAACAAATCGTAAACCCCCTGCGTAACCCGTGTAGGCAGGCCGTGAGAGTGGAGGTATATTAATAGTTTTTTAATTTTGATCATCCCATTATCCTGTCTATTGTCCCGAGATTAAGCACTGGCACCATGTAATCTTTTACGCCTAATTTTTCTTTAAGAGTTTTGGTTGTATCCTCCTTAACTTTTGGTGAAGTGTAACACCACGATGACAGAGGGTTTGTTCCATCTCTATCGATTAGATAGTACAAACTTTGCCCGTCAGGGTTAATTTGTCCCCGATGAACGCTCTTACATTTAGCAACGTGGGCAACGCAGACGACACCTGCATCAGATTGAAATTGTTTTTCAAGATTAAGTGCGAATCTTGGTTTTTCCAACATACCAGATCCACCCTTGGCATGGTCCTTTCCTGGCTGTTTTTGGACCAAAAGAAAAACTATGCCGTTCCCCATTGCATCATATATTTTTTGGACCTCTGAAACTGTTTTAGAATAGTCTCCGTTTCGTGTCTCAAGAAAGTCAATGAACACAAATCCATTCTGCATTTCCTTATCGTTTTTTATCAGGTCATAGGGCTCAAACTGGCGATCAATAAACGTGCATCTTGAAAAATCTTTAATATCCCCAAACCTCATCACGTTACTCTTTAATTCTGCTGCACTCATCTCTGAAGTGATATAAAAAAACTTTCGGAATGGTTCATGCAGGTACATTGCAAGATTCTCCCGTAAAGTCTCAAGGGCTATGGTAGTTTTCCCTGCGTTAGCTTCCCCGGCTATCATAACAATATTACGTGGGCTTAACCGTACCGATGATTGCAACCCAAAAGGAAGCCAGAATTCAACCATATCATCCATGTGCTGCGCTGTGAGGTCTAAAACATTAACCTCACAATCTCTAGCCCGGTAAGTCCCACGCCTGACGTCATCCTGCTCAAGGACACCAGAGTATAAAAGTTCGCTTATGGCCTCATCCCTGGCTCGTTTGTCCTCAAGGGATATAATACCAAGTTCCCGGTCAATATCCATCGTGGTAAATTTTCCGCGCTCAAGGGCTGCCCATCCTTTGACATGTTTCTGTATTACAGTGCGCCTATCGTCCCAAGGATCGGACGCAATAGCCTTAACCCTACCTATCCCCTCAAGGCACATTAGATCGTTGAAGTCCGTGGGCTTTGTGCTTGTGTCAACGAACACAGGAAATATAACAGCACAACCAAAATCACGCTGGCATTTTAACCCTGCTATCCTGCCAGCGTTATATGGAATACAACCCGCCTTATATTTTGAATCGTCTTCATCCGCGCAAACTATTATCGGCACATCTGTTTTACTGCGGACATTTTTACAAACTGCGTGCATATTTCCGGCATTGAACGCCACAAAAACGGTTCTGCCCGTAGCTTCATGTATAGTCGCCGCCGTTGAATATCCCTCACAAACATAAACCCGGTCGTTGAATCGGCCTTTTATGATACTGCATGACCCAATAATCTCACTACCGTACAAAAACTTCTTTACACCTGTTTCAGATATCCGCTGTAGGCCCACCAGCCTAATTCCTGCGGCATACATCGGCACAATGAGGGTGGTAGTACCCTTTTCTGTTTTGAGTCCATTCCCGGATATCTTCTTACGCTTGAGATAGGGATGGTTTTCCAATGCTGGTTGACCATGCTCCCATATTCCCAAAGCACTGTGCGCACCTTTTTTGTGTTTTGCTTTTGCTTCCTCCCTTGCGGCCTTCTGTTGCTCTTTCATTTGAGCTTCAAACCGTGCTATTCTTTCAGGGTCGGCCGTGCCGCTGGCAAACGAAGACCATTTTTCCGTGTCAACTAAAGACCAGTCCCCGAAAGCTCCCCCGGCGCAATCCTCGCCAAGAAACATTACATACCAGCCATTCTTATTTTTACCGAATCTGTGAATTTTTTCATCGGCAACGATATCCTCCGGGTTTAATCCAAACGTTCCCATATGCGATCTGAAGTCTTCAATGAAATTCATATAATCTCCCCCGCCTCTCTTCGTGCTCTGATTGCCGCACATTTTGCAGATGCTTTTTCTATATTGTCCCAATGCATTTCAAATTGTGGGGCTTCTTCTTCAATAATTGGTATTTCATCGGGCCTTAATGCAAAAAATGATTTCCATGAGTTTGTGATGGATTTTTCTATAATAACGCCCTGTAGCTCATACTTCCCATTGCAAGCTTTATCCAATGCCGTAATCAAACCCTTTATCGCTTTTGGTGTAGCTGGACACCTTCTGTCTTTTCGGTCCTGAATGAATCCATTAAACAATTCTTGGTTTAGCCATTCTGGATATTCAATCTCTTCTTTTAGTGCTTTAGGAGAAGCTTTTTTCTTTGGTTCTTTTGGTTTAATTGGTTCTGTTGGTTCGTGGCCGTTTCCCGTCTGGTCGGGCGTCTGGTCGGGGGTCTGGTCGGGCGTCTGGTCGGTCGTCTGGTC
>Ga0255053_10000100_pt1 | contig 42212 bp, 41 predicted proteins | sample JV7_2_22_MG_FD_188635 | JGI IMG/M metagenome (GOLD analysis project Ga0255053, IMG submission 188635) | Seawater microbial communities from Jervis Inlet, British Columbia, Canada - JV7_2_22 | ecosystem: Environmental > Aquatic > Marine > Inlet | place: Canada: British Columbia | collected... | reverse complement strand
CCTCGTCCGGCAGTTCCGGCGGCCTCGTTACATAGGCGCTGTCTTCGAGTTGTACAGCGAGCTGTAGTGCACCGTCCTGCTCGCCGATCTCGATCCGACTGCCGAAAAATTCCAGTGAGTCACCCGCATTCAGGCGTCGGCTGGTCGTCAGAGGTGAGCCATTGATCTGCAGTGCGACATCGCCGCCCACAGGTTGCACGAACGGCGCGTCGTCGAGCAGATCGAGTAATGCGACAGGGCCGCCACCCGGCCCCGGCAAACGCAATTCGCATTCACTGCCGGTACCGACGCGCAAAGGCAGGCGCTCGATGCCTATCCGCCGCTCACCTTCCGCATCGAGAATTACGACCGCATTAAAACTCAAATCTGTTCCTCACAACGGACAACAACGGGTTGAAGCTCAGTTTCCGGAGATACTCGAAACTCGAGCCGGACGTCACGATAGCCCGGCCGACTGCCTACCGCCACGTATGTGCCGGGGCGGAGATCGATCTCCTGTGACGCAAAACTGCCTAGTTTACCAACCCTGAATATCACAACATCCGTTGCGTTATCGGAAATCAGACGTACGGTTAGTGGTGTTACTGCCCGCTTGAGCAATCGGGACAGCTGGGTCTTCTGGTCCTCCAGCCGCGGCCCGACCGTCGGCATTCGGGTGATGTCGAGCAGCATCTTGGTCGCGGTCTGCATTTTCGACGGCTCGCTGAGGCTATCCGGATCTGCAATGAAATCCTCGAGTTTTTTGTGCAGAGCCGCACGCTCCTTTGCCCGTGCAAGACCTTCGTGCGCGAACACCAGATCGGAATCGACCTCCAGTATGGAATTGTACTTATCAACAGCAGCAGTCCACTGTTCCGTATCTTCCAGGCGCCTGGCATCGTCTTCCAGCGTAGCGATCCTCTGCAGCCGGATACCCTGATCGACCTGCAGCAAACCGTCCCCGGGCTCCCTGGATTCCGGCTGCAGGGACTGGGCAGTTCTGAATGCAGCGCGGGCGCTCGGGAAATCGCCGTCGGCCAGGGCTTCGAGCCCCTCAGACATTCTCTGCTCGAAGGAAAACTGATTGCTTGCGATCAGCACGCGCTCGAGGCCGTCCATTGCGGGCTGCCACTCGGCATCGAGTGCCAGCGCTTTCTCGAATGCAAGCCGCGCCGCATCAAGGTCCAGATCCCTTTCGAGTCCTACGCCCTGTTTTGTAAGGCTCATGACAAGGTCCAGATTCCTCGCGCGTGAAAGACTGTTGTGTGCTTCTGCGTGACCCGGGCTGATTGCCACGGCAAGCTCGAAGTGGCGTAATGCGTTAACGCTATCCCCAGCCTCCAGCGCACTACGCCCGCTGTTCATGGTCTCTTCAAATATCTCGTCCACTGTCTCGATTAGCGGATCGACTATCTTTATTGCTTCTTTGTACTTCTGGGTGGCGACCCGGTAATTGCGCCGCAGATACTCCCGGTCGCCATCCTCATAGACTTTTTGCGCATCCTTGAACGGTTGGCCGCCCCAGCGATCGACTGCCCGCGACTCTAACGTTTCCAGCTTGGACAACAGTTCGCCGAGTACCTGCTCGGTGTCGTATTTCAGCCGAAGCCGATCTTCTCGTGTCGCAAATTCATCGATGTTTTCGTTGAATTCCACCTCGCCACCGGCGCCGGCCTTCGCGCCCTGCTGCGTCGCATCGACTGTTTCCGGATCACTCGTGGCCGTGCCTCGAGTTCCAACCATTCTCGGCAATCCGAAGACGACAACAAGAAAAAGAATCAGCGCGGCCGCCAGTGCGCCGCCTAACACGCGTGGAGATATGCCTTCCGAATTATCCTGCGTTTCAATCTCGCGTTTGTGTGCCTGTGCGCGATGTTGCTGCGGCTGGATGGTTGCTTCGACGGCATCGACATCTGTGCTTTCGGCTCCGCCCACATACTTGCCCGGCACCAGTCCCGGACTAAAGCCTGCTTCACGCAATCGATTTGAAACAGACTCGGCGTCCGGTCGCGAAGCCGGATTTTCCGAAAGCATCTCGGAAACCAGTGCCTGTATCGATGAAGGCACGGCAGTACCGTTCTTCGTTCGGAGTGGCGCCCCAGGGCTTACAGGCGGGCCGCCACTAATCAGCTCGTAAATCAGTACGCCGAGCGCGTAGATATCGTCTGCCGGACTCGCCGGATCGCCCGCGAGCTGCTGTGGGCTCGAGGCGATTCTTGATCCACCCGAAGCAGACTGATCGGTGGCGGCCGCAACCCCAAAATCGATCAGGTACGGCGCGCCCCTGTTGTCCAGGAGGATATTGGACGCCTTGATATCGCGGTGGACGATGTTTTTGCCGTGGGCATAACGCAGGGCGTCTGCGATGAGGCCGATCGGCCGTAGCACCAGATCGATTTCCTCGCCGGTAAGCACGGCGATATCCGGACCACCGAGATATTGCAGGCTGTAGTAAGGCTCGTCGTCATCGTGATACTCGAATACGCGAACGATGTTCGCATGCATCAGCCTCGAGCCCAGCTGCCATTCCTTCCGCAATAGCTTGTGGAATGCGACCTGATCGGATGAGAGGAATTTGAGTGCGACGGACTTCTCGGTCTGCCGGTCACGGGCGAGCCAGGTCTCCGACATTCCACCGGAACCGAGCCGACGGACCAGCGTGTAGCGATTAGCTAGCTGTGCACCTATTTGCAGGACGCGCATGGAATTCTACGATCTGATATCAACCTGCCGGCTGGTCGCCTCTGGTCGGAACGCCGACGTCAATCCGGTCAGCAAATCCGGTCTCCGCTTCGTAGATCTGTTTGAGCAGCCGGCGCCAGCTTTCATATTGGGCCCCGGCCGTCCCCGTCAGGCGACGGGCCTCTCCCTCGACGGTGACCACCATCGGGGCAGCTTCTGTGCCGAAGGACTCGGATAGTTCCTTGATCGATTCGACATGCATTTTCGCCTCGCTCCGACGCGTCAGACCGCTCATTATCGTTTCAAGTCCCTTGGAAATACCGACCGTCTGAATCCCCCTCTTCATCCGTCGCGTCGACGAACTCGAACTATTGTCCGTATCCATGGCGACGGAGCCAGCCAGAACGACAACACCCAGCAAAGTGCGCATTGCAGCCGAGCGGCGCACCTGTCGGTAATTAACCTGTTCTTCGCGCGAAATCTTGCGCCAGCCTTCGTACGGAATGGCGATACCGTAATAGAAATTCGCGTAGTGTTCATTCAGGGTATCGACGACCAGGCGGTCGCGCTCGCGAATCTGTCGCAATCGATCGACCATCGGATCGTTTTCCGCAGGCAGGCGAGCAACGCTTGTTATCCCGTCATCATCCGTCGTCAAGTGTTCACCGAATGCCAGCGGCGCCATATCGCCGAAAAATTGTAGTTCGGAAACCTGCCGGACATGCTGCATCTGTTTGGGCGGAATCGTCGCCACGTATTCGCGCAAGTCGTTCGCGATATCGTTAAAAACATTCTGGTATGGATCGTTGGCCTTGTCACGATACTGGTCGTAGGAGGAAATTCCCGTCTGGGTTTCGTATTCCTTCTCGTACCACTTCTGGCCCGTTGCGTCCTCGACCCGAATCTTTAACGTGACAAACTCTCCATCAGATTTTTCGATCACACCGCTGATGATGACATCTGTAAAAGCGTTTCTCGACGGAATGACGCGTACGGCACCCCAGTGCCCGGTAGCCTGCATTGTCGTTTTCAGGTGATACGGCAAATAGCGGACCTCCGCCGATCGCACATCTTCATAGACGCCGGTCTTTGCCGAGTCATTGTTTTTCGGGACGCCATCGTCGAATTCGACAATACCGATATCGAGGAGCTGGTCCTCGGGAAGCTCATGATCTGCAACGTCGAGTTTTTTGACTTCCGCTGTGACAACTTCGTTGACGGCACAGCCGCTTGCCCACAACGCTGTGCAAAGCAGCAGGAATATTCTTATTTTCATCACAGCCGAGCTTGCTCCTTACATGCCATTGTACTTACGATATTCCTCCCAGAGCCGCTCGCGCAACACCGGATCATCTTCGGCCACAGCCGCTTCATACAGCTGCTTAGCGACGATATCATCGCCGACATTATCCATGATGTCTTCCGGAACGCGGGCCTGGATCTCTTCCTCACTCATGCCCCCGACCGTCGATTGCCGTTCTTCGGTGGGATTGAGAATGGAAACCGTACCGCTGCTGCTGTTACCGCCGCCTTGCTGCTGACCGAGGCCGACACTTCCGCCGGGCCTGCCGCCACTACCACCGCCGCCACCGAAACCTTCGGTGTTACGGCCAACGGTCGAAATCTCACGCTGCTCTTCCATCAGGACTTCGTCGAAGTCACCAACCGATTCATCCAGCTCTTTGCCCAGGCGCGCAGCACGCTCGGAATCGGTTTCGCCGGGATATTCACCAACACCGCCGGCTCCGCCAGCACCTCCGCTACCGCCTTCGCCTTCTGCTCCTCCCATGCCTCCGGCACCACTCGCGTCGGCACCCTGGCCGGCACCACTTTTGCCTTCACCTTCACTACAGTCGCCCCCGGACTGGCCCATGCCACCTACGCCACCGGGAAGCACCACACCGCCGCCACCGCAATCGCCGGATCCGTCGCCACCTCCATCCGTACTGTCGCCGCCGGCTCCACCGGAACCGCCAGAAGATCCACCAATCCCAGGAATCTCGATGCCAGGTATGCTGGCGCCGCCTGCCGAACCACCGGAGGAACCACCGCCGGACATGCCGCCACCGCCGGCTGAACCACCGCCCGATGAACCGCCACCTGAAGAACCGCCGCCCGATGAACCACCGCCGGAGGAGCCGCCGCCCGATGAACCACCGCCGGAGGAACCGCCACCCGATGAACCGCCGCCAGACGAACCGCCGCCGGATGAACCACCACCAGACGAACCGCCACCGGACGAACCACCACCGGACGAACCGCCACCGGACGAACCACCACCGGACGAACCGCCACCTGATGAACCACCCGAAGAACCACCCGACATTTGCATGTCGGCACAGCCGCTGAGGACCATTCCGATAGCCAGAACTGCCGCGACTAATTTGAACCAACGGGGAAGTGAAGCCGATTTGCTGATTATGTTCATTGACTTAGCGCCTTTATCGAATAGTCAAACAGCCGCTGCCGAACTGTTGCTGGGTGGCAGCAGCGACAGCCGTGTCCCTGCTTAGATAGACACGACGGGCCTTGAGTTCCATCCGTCTCCACATTATGCCTCACCGTCCCGTGCTAGAGCATAGCGTGGATGACATTAATACGGCATGACGACTCCCGCAAGCACAGGCGATCACCCTAAAGTATTGATTTACCCATGTTTTAGGGTTTTTTCGGCAACGTGCCTGTATTCAACGTTTCGTGCACCGCGATCGTTGACGCTTACAGATAAAAAAAGGCGCCCTGCGGGCGCCTTGCTCAGAACGATTCGAAGTGCTCAGGTCGTTGTATCCCCCGCCGATTCGCCGGCGCGACGATGATGCCTGAACCGTTTGCCCATCTCGTGTCGGCTCTCTGACATTTTTGCTTTCTGCTCGTCTGTAAGCTCAGCGCTGACATCCGCCATAACGCGACCGTGCAACAGAGTCAGCTGCGTGACCAGTTCTCCATTCCTGTTGGCCAAATTCTGCAATTTCACGCCGTAATCCGGATCTGCAGCATCGAGTGAGTGCATGTCCTCGCGATTCGATTTCGCCAGTTCATGCAGCGTCTTTGCCTCAGGTTTGGCGGCGTCGATGATATTGCGTATCGCCTGCTCCTGGGCATCGTCCAGCTCCAGCCGCCGACTCATGTGTTCGACGAGGCGATCGAAATCAGGACCGCCATGGAGCATGCCCGCATGGCCGCGATGCATTCTGTGATGTTCTCCGTCGTCATCGTCGCCTTGCGCCCAGGCAGTGCCGACGAGCAAGACCATAACTGCTATCGATAAAATTTGATTTAAACGCTCCTTCATAAGCATTCCTCCAATACGTGTAGGCCCTGTTGCCTGGCGATCAGAATAACGTCGCATTAGTCGGGCAGCGTCAGTACTCTCAAAAGCATTGCAAAGATTTGTCAAGTCGCCGTTGCGCACCCGACAGCTTTGGCAGACGATGTAAATGTCGCAATGAAGGATCCGTTCGAATGAATGGCGTCGATAATCTGGCCAACATTATTCTGATCGATGATGATCGGGAGCTCGGCACGATGTTGTCCGATTTTCTGAAACCGGACCGGCTCGAGCTGACCGTATGCGGCAGCGGCGAAGATGGTCTGGACCATCTGGCATCCGGAAAATTCGATCTCGCCATCCTCGACATCATGTTGCCGGGCATTAGCGGGCTCGATGCTTTAAAGGAAATTCGCAAGGCCGGCGAAATTCCGGTCATCATGCTCACGGCACGGGGTGATGATATCGATCGCATCATTGGACTGGAATTCGGTGCCGACGATTATCTCGCCAAACCGTTCAACCCGCGAGAACTTGTCGCGCGCATCAAGGCGATTCTCCGACGATCGAACAAGGAGGCATCGGAATCCAGGCAACTGAGACTCGGAGACATAGAACTGGACTCGCGCCGCCGGCGTGCATCGGTAGCCGGTGAATCATTACGCCTCACCGGAACCGAATACGAAATTCTCAAATGCCTGCTGGAAACACCGGGAGAGGTGGTTGGCAAGGAACAACTCAGCGAACGCGCGTTGGGCCGGCGCTTACTCCCTTATGACCGCAGCATTGACACACACATCAGCAATCTGCGCGGCAAGCTCGAGCGCGCGGGCAAGCAAAAAGAAGTCATACAGAATCAGCGCGGCGTCGGTTACCTGCTGATCCCAGGCGATTGAGGGCTGATCGGTGCGAAGTCTCCTAATTCGGATTTTTCTTTCATTCTGGTTAATCATCGGAATCACGATCGGCGTCGCGGCGCTTGCCGGATTCTATTATTCAGAACGACTGCGCGAGACGATGGAAAACTTCGACCATGGCGATACGATGCTGGAGGCCAGCAAGGCACTTGACAAGGATGGCCGGGAAGGTCTGCTGCAATGGCTGAAAGAATTCCCGAAGACGCGGGGCATCACGATATATGTCGTGGACGAGGAGCATCGCGATCTGATTGGGCGTCCGTTGCCCGGTAATATTGCCCGCCTGATGCACCGTCACCGGCTTCACATGCGGGCGCATGACCCCGACCGCCGTGAGCCGCAGAATCTTCGCAGGGCCCGGCCGCTCTCTCAACTCGTGTCTGCAGATGGGCAGGTTTTCACCGTCATCGTCTTACCATCACGTCAACCGCCTGCATTTTTGGGCCGCACGGTACACGGTTCCATCCTGTTTATTGTTGCCCTGATTGTAAGTGGCGCGGTTTCCTTTCTGTTGGCTCGGGCAATTGCACGGCCAATCAGCAAATTGCGCGACGCTACTGTGTCACTCGCTGATGGCAATCTGGATGTCAGAGTAGGATCCTCCGTCGGCAACAGGCGGGACGAACTTGGAATGCTGGCCCGGGATTTCGATTCGATGGCCGACAAACTCGCACGGGCGGCGGCCCAGCAAACAGAACTCTCACAAAATATTTCCCACGAATTGCGGTCTCCGCTCGCCCGCATGCGTGTCGCGCTCGAACTGGCGAAACGACAGGCCGGCGATCTGGCCGAATTCGAGCGCATCAATGCCGAGGCGGAGCGCCTCGACAGCCTTATCGGTCAGATTCTGAGCTACACCCGCATGGATGTCAGCCCATTGGCCGATCCGGCAACGATCGATCTCGCCGACCTGATCAGGGAAGTCGTCGAAAACGTCAATTACGAATGCAAATCGGACGGCATAGACGGGGTTAGCGTGCAGCCGCACTTTGATGCATCGCCGACGACGCTCGGCCACGCCGACGCATTGATAAGTGCCGTCGAGAACATTATTCGCAATGCCGTGCGCCACAGCCCGCCCAACGGTGCCGTGAGTGTTCGACTTGGCGAATCCGACGGTTTCGCCAAAATAGAAATTCAGGACGAAGGACAGGGTGTGAAAGAGTCCGACTTGCCGAAACTATTCGAGCCGTTTTATCGCACCAAGGACGCACCGGACACAGGTACCGGCCTCGGACTCGCTATTGCGCAGCGCGCGATACGACTCAATAGCGGCGAAGTCACAGCAGAAAACATGACTGACGGTGGCTTACGCGTCGTAATTCTATTACCGGTAAGTTAGCGCCTGTAGGGTTTCCGGAACAAAATCACCGATAGATCATCCGGCTTGCTCGGCTGTAACTTTGACTCATTGATCATGCGATGACGTGCAAGATGAGTCATCGACTCTATAGCCTTGTCCAGCGGCCCTTTACGAATAATGTTGATGACATCGTCGATATGAATGTTGTCGGTCAAGCCGTCGCTCGCCAGCAAAACGGTATCCCGGGGCCGCAGACGAACTTCCGGGCCGACATCGATACGCATGTCGTTCGTACCGATGAAATTAGACAAAAGGTGTCTTTCTTCGTGATGAAGCGCCTCGCGCTTGTCGAGAAAGCCGGCCTCGACAGCGAATCCTGTCGGTGAGTGCGCCATCGTCTGGGACTTGATGCGACCGCGCTGTCCGACGATGATGGCCTCGGAATCGCCGACCTGATAGGTGCGGGCGATCGGGCCTTCGATCGTCACTACAGTCATTGTTGTCGCCGAACCGTTGCCGATATCGAGCACAGCCTGATTGGCAGCTTCTATTCCGTCGAGAATTGCGGTGCGTAGCAGTATCGTGTCGGACATCGCTGTATGCAACGATTCGGCGAGCATGGTGACTGCCGTTTGTGAGGCACGTTTCCCTCCCGGCAGTCCGCCGACCCCATCAGCAACGATCAGCACGACGGTGTCCGTGCCGTAGGGAATGGCCGCCACGGTGTCTTCGTTCTCGGTATCTTTGTCGGGCGAGCGACTGGTAAATGCGACAAGATTGCCGCCGCCCAGATCTGCATCCATGCTGTCAGGCTCGCTTGTTCCCTCCAGCATTGCGATGTCAATGCCGGTCATCGTTCACGCCTGATAGGTTCTCTGCACCACGCGCAGTAATTCCAGAATTCTTTGACGATGCCCCACCTGCACGCGCGGCAACTGTGTTTGCTTCCTTCGATCTTCCACGGCCGCCTGACTTTCGTACGGCACCAGGGGCAATAACGCATGAATGGCATTAGCGGCTCCCGGCAACGAGTGTTGGCGCAGCGGCTGGTGTAACGCTTGTCGGGATAGAACCGACTGGTCTCTGCTATGAATCCGGGGCCGTAACACCAGGCGCAATAATCCCAGTCATTCTTGACGCCGCGTTCACAGCGAGGACAGTGTGCTGGCATTCGGCTTGCGGCGCCCCGCGCCGGATTGTCGAAACCACACCAGGGACAGGCATGCATGCTTTCAGCGACCGGGCCCTCGCAGCGGCGGCACTGATGCCGCGTATCGAGCACCGTCTTGTATTGCCGTTGAAACTCGCGCCATTGCATCTGTCGCCAGGAAGCGCCTTGCTTGCTGAGCCGTTTTGCACCGCCTCGCCGCTGCCTGCGGGCACCACTTTGCAGTCGCTCGAATGCGGCCTGCATCTGAATCGCGTTGCGATATCTGTCCGCCGGGTCCAGTTGAATCGCCTTGCGTAACATGTCGGCAAATTGCGGTCTGACTCGCTTCTTTAGCTGCTCGTTGCCGACCATCGGCCACGAAAACGGCCATTCCGGCAACCTGCCGGAAAACAGCCGGTACAACACAAGTCCCATTGAGAAGACATCCGACTGGAATTTCGGACGACCCATCGCCTGTTCCGGCGCGATGTAGTCGATCGTTCCGGACCCCGATGCCTTGAGTGTTCGCAAGCTCAGCTTGGCAAATCCGAAGTCTGCAAGTTTCAGTTGATTGCCGGGAAACAGAATGAAGTTTTCCGGCTTGATATCGCAGTGAATGATTTTGTGTTCGTGCGCGAACGCGAGAGAAGACAATGCCTGCCCTGCAAGATCGAGTGCACGTGCGGTAGACATGCGCCTCTCTATGCGATCGGCGAGAGACTCTTCACCGAGCTCCATGGCGATGACAAACTTGCCGTCGATGTAAGTGGCGTTCTGGACCGACAAGATGTTCGGATGCTGAAGCTTTACGGCGACCTGAACTTCGTGCAGGAATTCTTCCTCACTCACGCCGCCGCTCATTTTCGGAATCTTGAGCGCGACTCTGGTCTTGTGAATGGTGTCGAACGCCTTGTACACGTCGGCCAAAGGTCCGGACGAAATGCGGCTGATGATTCGATACTTATCGAGCTTTTGCCGGGTCCGGAGCATCAGCAAATTTCGAAGAGGCCCGCCGCACCCATGCCACCGCCTACGCACATCGTACAAACGACAAATTTGGCATTGCGCCGTTTGCCCTCGATCAGGGCGTGACCGACCAGGCGGGCGCCTGACATTCCGTAGGGATGTCCGATCGATATTGCCCCGCCATTTACATTCAGCAGATCATCTGGAATACGGAGCCTGTCACGGCAATAAATGACCTGCACGGCAAATGCCTCATTGAGTTCCCAGAGGCCGATGTCATCCATTTTCAGTCCGCTACGGTCCAGGAGTTTGGGTACCGCGAAGACGGGGCCGATACCCATCTCGTCCGGCCCCGTACCGGCCACCGCGATACCTCGATAGATGCCGAGAGGCTCCAGCCCTCTCTTCTCGGCGAGTTTGCTGTCCATGACGACTGCCGCGGAAGCACCATCCGACAACTGGCTGGCATTTCCGGCAGTGATTACGCCGTTCTCGAAAACCGTCTTGAGACCATTCAGGCCCTGCAGCGTGGTATCGGGGCGGTTACCTTCATCCTTCTCGAGCGTCCCCTCGTGAAAACTGATTTCCTTGGTCTCTTTGTCCATGACGCCTTTGTTCGTGGTGATCGGCACGATCTCGTCGTCGAATGCGCCCGCTTCCTGTCCAGCCGCGGTGCGTTGCTGGCTCTGAAAACCGAACTCGTCCTGTTGCTCGCGGCTGATGCCGTAACGTTTCGCGACGACTTCCGCCGTATCCAGCATCGACATGTAAATATCGGGTGCCGCTTCAAGCACCTTCGGGTTCTTCGCACGGTATTGGTTGTAATGTTCGTTCTGCACGAGACTAATCGATTCGAGGCCGCCGCCTACGACGACCGGCATGTTGTCTTCGAGCACCTGTTTCGCGGCGATGGCAATCGCCATCATTCCGGACGAACATTGACGATCCACCGACATGCCCGCAACAGTTACCGGCAGTCCGGCTGCAAGCAAGGACTGGCGCGCTACGTTCTGTCCGCTGGAGCCCTGTTGCATCGCGCAGCCCATGATGACGTCATCGACTTCATCAGGCTCCACACCCGCCCGCGATACGGCTTCCCGAATCGCGTGTGCGCCAAGAGTCGGCGCTTCGGTATTGTTGAATGCACCTCGATATGCCTTACCTATCGGCGTGCGCGCGGTCGATACAATGACGGCTTCTTTCAAGTTCAGCTCCCGAGATCGATGCCGAGTTCTTTGGCTGCCTGCGTCAGAAATTTTTCGGTCTGCTCGCCGCCGTGCTGCAGTTGGCGGATGCCTTCGGTGTTCGAGATCCTGTCCCAGGCATCAGCGACATTTTCTGCCGTTCTTTCGTCCGGATGCAGGAAAATTCCAGGCGTTTCCTGAATGATCGCCATTGCGTATCCGCCGGCGCCTGCCGTGATGATTTGTCGCGTCGGGGCATCTTCGCTGGCCATGAATATTACAGCCGGCGTCACCGCTTCTGGCTCTAATAAACCCAGCACCTGTTCTGGTATCACGTCCAGCGTCATTCTCGTCGCCGCGACCGGCGAAAGTGTGTTGACCTTGATGCCGTACTTGTGTCCTTCGAGGCCGAGGGAATTCATGAATCCCACCAGACCCAGCTTCGCGGCGCCGTAATTCGTCTGACCGAAATTACCGTACAGACCGGTAGATGAGGTCGTCATGATGATGCGCCCGTACTGGCGCTCGCGCATATGCTCCCATACCGCCTTGGAGCAATTGACGGATCCAATCAGGTGTACGTCGATCACCATCTGAAAATTCGCAAGCTCCATCTTTGCGAAAGTCTTGTCGCGCAGGATGCCGGCATTGTTGACGAGTACGTCGATCCTGCCCCACTTGTCGAGGGCCTCAGCAACCATCGCTTCGACCTGAGCGAAGTCCGCAACGTTTGCGCCGTTTGCGATCGCCTCACCACCGGCGCTTTTAATTTCTTCGACCACCGCTCCTGCTGAGTCCCCGGACGAACCGGATCCATCCCTTGCCCCACCGAGATCGTTGACGACGACACGCGCGCCTCGCCTCGCAAACTCCAGTGCATGTGATTTTCCCAGGCCATTGCCTGAGCCTGTGACGATCACAACCTGATCGTCGAATCGAATTGCCATTCTGCTATTTCCTCAAGATTATTTTTGATTATTGAACGATGAACATACTTAGAATTTCTGCGACGAGCGCCGGCTTTTCCTCACCTTTTATTTCGATCACGATTTCGTTTTTCGCCAGCAGCTGGCCAGGTGTTTTCTCAGTGACTGACTTCAGGGTTCCCCTTGCCCGGACTTCACTATTGACCGGAACGGGCGTCAGGAACCGCATCTTGTCCGAGCCGTAATTGATGCCCATGACGATATTTTCCGGCTGCACAGTACACTCTGCCAGAAAATTCGAAATCAACGACATCGTCAGATAGCCGTGGGCGATGGTCCCGCCGAACGGCGTCTCCGCAGCCTTCTCAGCGTCGACATGTATGAATTGGTGGTCCAGCGTTGCATCTGCGAATTGGTTGATGCGGTCCTGGTCTATCAACAGCCAGCCGGACGGATCGAGCGGTTTGTCAATGTACTGGCTTAATTCTTCTTTCGGCACGGTCGGCATTGTTATTATCTCCTTCGATACGAAGTGTACCGGCTTTGCAGTAATATCGCCCGCAACGGCAGGATCAATCAAGGGGCTACGTGATGGCAAAACCGGGCAATACCGGCATCCGCAGAATCATCCGTGCGGCCAGATTCTCGGCCCAGGGTTTCGGACACGCCTGGCAGCACGAAGCTGCGTTTCGCCAGGAAATCGGACTCACCCTGGTACTGGTCCCCTTTGCTATCTGGCTCGGGCGCAGCGGCTTCGAGCGGTTCATTCTCATCATCTGTTGTGTATTCGTTTTGATCGTCGAACTCCTGAACTCTGCGATCGAGGCAGCAATCGACCGCCACGGCGAAGAGCATCACGAATTGTCGGGACGCGCAAAGGATCTCGGTTCGGCGGCCGTATTCTTGAGCCTTGTCATCGTTGTTGCGACCTGGGGGACCGTCGCCTACCTGCGATTTTTTTAGCTGGTTTTCACACGCGATATAGCGTCCAGCCACCCCTGATAAAGGCCATCGCGCCGAGCATCTTCCATCGACGGTTCGAACAGGGCCTCCCGCCGCCAAAGATTTTGCACCTCATCAGCCGACGAAAAAACGCCGCTGGTCAGTCCGGCCAGATAAGCAGCGCCGAGCACCGTTGATTCGACATTCTGTGGCCGCTCGACAGTCAGGTTCAGGATGTCGGCGAGAAACTGCAGAAACCAGTCGTTGGCAACCATGCCGCCATCGACTCTGATGATATTCGGTTGAATGCCGTCATCTGACATCGCATTGATCAAATCTTTTGTCTGAAAAGCCACCGCCTGCAAAGTGGCGGTCACAATTTCATTGATGCTGCTGTCCCGGGACAAGCCGAGAATCGCGCCGCGCGCATCCGGGTCCCAGTAGGGCGCACCGAGGCCGGCGAATGCCGGCACGACGTGAACATGCTCGACGATACCTGTCGCTTCGGCGATTGCAGCCGAGGCGCCGGCCGAATCGATGATTCTGAGTTCGTCCCGCAACCACTGCATCGCCGAGCCGGCGACGAATATGCTGCCCTCGATTCCGTAAGTTACTTTGCCGCCCAGCCGATAAGCAACGGTCGTCAACAGTTTGTTCTTCGACATAAGCGCTGTGTCGCCGGTGTTCGCAATAACAAAACAACCGGTTCCATAGGTGCTCTTGGTAACGCCGGCCTCGAAGCCCGCCTGACCGATCAATGCGGCCTGCTGATCTCCGGCAATGCCACAGACCGGTATGGCGGCGCCTAGCACGGCAATATCGGTCACCCCGTATTCATGTGCGCTGTCTTCTACCTCGGGCAGCAGCGAACCGGGAATGTTGAAGAGCGCGAGCAATTCATCGTCCCATTTCTGCGTATGGATATTGAAGAGCATCGTGCGCGACGCGTTTGTTGCATCGGTCGCATGTACCTTTCCACCGGTCAGGCGCCAGAGAATAAAACAATCGACGGTACCGAAGGCGAGCTTGCCGTCGTTCGCCATCTGCCGTGCGTTCGGCACGTTGTCGAGAATCCAGGCAAGCTTAGTCGCAGAGAAGTAGGGATCCAGGCGCAGCCCGGTCTTCGCGATCACGGTCTCTTCGGCGCCCTTCTCCTTGAGCGCCCTGCAGTAATCCGCCGTGCGCCGATCCTGCCAGACGATCGCATGGTGCACACACTCGCCGGTATCATGATTCCAGACCAGGGTTGTCTCGCGCTGGTTGGTGATGCCAATGGCAGCGATCTGATCCAGGCTCACGCCGCTCTGCTGCACCGCCTGCTTCGTAACGTTCTTTACAGAACCCCAGATTTCCTCGGGATCATGCTCAACCCAGCCCGGTTGTGGGAATTCCTGCGGAAATTCCTGCTGCGCGCTGGCGACGACAGTCGCCTTATCATCAAAGATCACGGTGCGACTGCTGCTCGTGCCCTGATCGATTGCCAGCAAATACTGCGTCATTGTTCGATGCCCACGAATATCGGATTCTTCACATGCATGGTCTCGCAGGCCTCGTCCGGCCTGGCCAGTACGCCCTGCCTTTCCGTGTATTCCTGCAGTGCCGACAACACCGTATCGGGAAAAGGCGTAACCCGGCGGCTGCTCAAATCGACGTGCAGATTCATCCACTCGGCCGTTGCCGCCAGATAGTTCTCGTCGGCGTGATACATGCGTTGAAACTGATGAATGCGTTTCCGATCATAGGCCAGTATCTGTGACGTGACACGAAACGCTTCGCTTTCCTTCAACTCCTTTTGATAAGTGATATGGCATTCGGCTGCGAATGTTGAACACTTCGTCGCCTCGACGTATTTGGATGTAATGCCCAGTTGATTCCACAATTGATCCACACCGTGATCGAAGGCGAGCACATAGTAGGCAACATTCATATGCCCGTTGATGTCGATCCATTCGGGCAATACCTTCGCCGTTGTAACAGAAATACCGCTTGTCATGCCGCCGTCAACTCGTCCAGGTTACGGAAGTGTTCGAGCGCAGCGGGGTTTGCCAGCGCATCCGTGTTCTTCACTTCTTCACCATGCACCACGGACCGCACCGCAAGTTCGACGATCTTGCCGCTGATTGTCCGCGGAATCTCGGGTACAGCGATGATTTTCGCCGGAACGTGACGTGGGGTCGTGTTGTCCCGTATCGACTTTCGAATCTTCTGTTTAAGTGTTTCAGTGAGTTGAACGCTGTCGCGAAGGACTACGAACAGCACCACCCGAACATCATCATTCCAGTTCTGCCCGATTGCGATGCTCTCCAGTATTTCGTCGAGTTGCTCGACCTGTCGATAGATTTCCGAAGTGCCGATGCGTACGCCACCAGGATTGAGGACAGCATCCGATCGGCCGTGGATAAGCATGCCGCGTTCGTCGGTAATTTCAGCATAGTCACCGTGTGCCCACACGCCCGGAAATCGTTCGAAGTATGCGGCATGGTATTTCGCGTTATCGGGATCGTTCCAGAAACAGACAGGCTGGGAGGGAAACGCCTTCGTGCAGACCAGCTCGCCATTTTGATTAGTGACCGATTTGCCCTCGTCGTCGAAGATCTCTACCGCCATGCCGAGCGCGAGGCACTGCAGCTCGCCGCGCCGCACCGGAAGTATCGGATTGCCGGCAGCAAAACAACTGATGATGTCGGTGCCACCGGATATCGACGAGAGCTGGACGTCTCCTTTTATTGCGTCATAGACATAGTCGAAACTTTCCGGCGCCAGTGGCGAACCCGTGGACAAAACGGCGCGCAAGTGTGACAGATCGAAACTGTCCTTTGGCCGCACGCCGGCTTTTTCCAGCGCGGATATGTACTTGGCGCCGGTGCCGAAGACGGTCATATCTTCGTCCTGCGCCAGCTTCCATAAAACCTTGCCATCGTCATAAAACGGCGATCCATCATAGAGAATGAGTGTGGCACCCGATGCCAGGCCGGTAACCAGCCAGTTCCACATCATCCAGCCGCAGGTCGTGAAATAGAATAGCCTGTCGTCGGGCCCGATATCCAGATGAATCGCATGCTCTTTCAGGTGCTGCAGAAGCGTTCCGCCGACGCCGTGCACGATACATTTCGGGATGCCAGTCGTGCCGGATGAATACATGATGTACAGCGAGTGATCGAAGGGAACCTGCGTGAATTCGAGTTTTGCACCTTCAATCGCAAAATCGTCCCAGCGCATCGCACCGCGAACATTGTCAATTTGTAAGTCATCGCTGGAAAAGGAAACGACAACGGTGCACTCGATACTATCAATAATCTCGAGCACGCCTGCGACTGCTGCCAGTGAATCGTGGCGCTTGCCGTTGTAGAAGTAACCATCCGCGCAGAACAGGACCTTCGGCCTGATCTGCCCGAATCGATCAACAACGCCGTTGATACCGAAATCGGGAGAACAGGATGACCAGATGGCACCAATGCTGGTCGCCGCCAGCATCGCGATTATTGCTTCCGGACAATTTGGCAAGTAGCCGGCAACGCGGTCGCCCTTCTCGACGCCCACCGAGCGCAGGCCCTGGGCTATTTCGGCGACAGCTTGCCGCAATTCGTCAAAACTCAGCTCGCTTCTCGCGCCGTTCTCTCCGCGAAAAATAATGGCTGGCCGGTCACCACTGTAACGAAGGACATGTTCCGGAAAACTCAGCTCGCTGCCGGAGAACCAATTTGCAGTGGTCATGTCGCCAGGCTGCACGAGTACCTCGTCGGCAGGTTTGCTGAATTTCACATCACAAAAATCACACAATGCCTGCCAGAATCCTGCGGTGTCGTCGATGGACCACTGATAAAAATCATCGTAGGTATCGAACGAGTGCTCCCGCATGAAACGATACATCGCCGTTTTTTTCAGGCGTTCCTGATCGGGTTGCCAGATTATCGGGTTTTCGCTCACTCGGGGTTCCATTCGCCAGGGGAGCAATTATCGCAACATATTGCGGGGAGTCCACATCGTCACACTTGTCTCGCCGGATACGCTCGCGTCATACTGAGGTATGCAGGATATGGGCACATCCCTTGGCTTGGTATGGTGGATCGTCGCAGCGGCCATTCTGCTGATCGCCGTCGCCGTGATATTCCTGAAGAAGAAAGCCGGGCCGAAGATTCCGAACCCGCTTCGACCGGGCCGTTCGCTGCCGGACTTTCTTGTCGCGGATGAGTCCGGCAATCCGATCCGCTCAGTGCAGGTCATCGGTTCCCCGACGGTGATGATGTTCGTTCGAGGCAACTGGTGCCCGTTTTGCACGAGCCAGGTGAAAGACCTGACCAAGTATTACAAGGACATCGTCGATCTTGGTGCCCGACTTATCCTGGTCACACCCAAGCCACTGGAAACCACCCGCCGAGTCGCAGAATTCTTCGAGGTCGAATTTGAATTCTGGCTGGACGACCAGCTTGAGGCAGCAAAGCAACTGGGCCTTGTCATGCCCGCCGGCGTACCCCGCGATCACCAGAAAGAGTACGGCGAAGATACCGTCTGGCCGACAGCACTGGTCATCGATGCGGCCGGCATCATCCGCTTCGCAAAACTCTCGAGGTTTATCGTCGACCGGCCCGATCCAAAAGCACTGCTTACCGAACTACGCAAACTCAAGAGTTAATTGGGGACGTACCCCGGGTACGTCCCGGGGTACGTCCCCGAATCCTAGGCGGCGGCGATGGTCCTGCGGGCGTGGTCATCGGCGATGACATTGGTTGGCTGGCCGCTGGCCGCTGCTTCTTCGAAGATCTTGGTAAGTCGAGGGCCGATCGCGGCGACGAGTTCGTCGACCTGCTCGTCTGAACAGCTGCCTGAGTATTCGCAGGTTACGTTGATTATGCCGCCACCATTGATCACGTAATCCGGCGCGTACAATATGCCGGCGTCGCTTAGCCGTTGTCCGTCGGCGGGCGTTTCCAGCTGGTTGTTGGCACCACCGCCGACAATGCTTACTTTGAGTCTGGGGATTGATTGTTCATTCAGAATGGCGCCGAGTGCGCAGGGTGCGAGTACATCGGCATCCTGGTACAGAATCTCGTCCAGCGGCGCAAGCGTCGCCCCGAATTCATGGCAAATACGTTGTGCGCGAGCTTCATCAATATCGGCGACAATCAGTTTTGCACCGGCTTTTGACAGATACCGGCACAAGTAGTAGCCGACATGGCCCGCGCCCTGTACCGCAACTGTCAGGCCGCTCACATCGTTTTTTCCGAGCTTGAAGCTGGCAGCGGCTTCGATGCCTTTGAATATCCCGAATGCGGTCTTCGGCGACGGGTCACCACCCGCTTGACCGTCCTTCGGTGGTAGACCGGCGACGTGTTTTGTTTTCCGCGCGATCATCTCCATGATATCGACGCTCATGCCGACGTCTTCGGCAGTTACATACTCGCCGTCGAGCTCTTCAACGAATTCTCCGAATTTCTCGAACAGGGCATCCGAGGCCTTGAAGTCCGGCGTCTTGATGATGACGGCTTTACCACCGCCGAATTCGAGACCGGCCATGGCATTCTTGTAGCTCATGCCCTGCGACAGTCGCAGTACATCATGTAAGGCAGCAGTGTCCGACTCGTAACTCCAGAGCCTGCAGCCACCCGCCGCCGGTCCAAGCGCCGTTGAATGTATGGCGATTATTGCCTTCAAGCCCGTAGCCGCATCGTCGCAAAAAACCACGCGCTCGTGATTATCGAAAGCAGGGTCATCAATTGCAGTCATGATGGTCCGTGAGTGTGGGTGGCGCGCGGATTCTAGCACCGGCAACAGAGCAGGTCACACGTGAAATTCAGACCCTAATACGGTACGCCAACCGCTTTGCAGAGAAATCGCATATAAGACGTCGCTGCCTTGAATGCCGTCTCCACCTTGCGCTGAAACTGTGGGCTCAGCGCGTCGTCGTGACTCATATTCTTGACCGCGATGAAACTCTTGCGCTTGATATCCTCGATCATAGGGTGCTCTTTGTCGAAGCCCTTCGGCGGTCGAGTCAGTGAGCTTCCGCCGAGTTTGAAATGCCGCGCAAAGGCCTTGTCACCCATCGTTCGCTGCCATTCTGCCGGCTTGTCGGCGATTCGCTGCCTGATGCCGAGAAGGGGTTCTGGTTCCGGCATCCACATGCCGGCGCCGAGGAATACCTCGTCAGGATCGATATGCACGTAGAAGCCAGGGGAATGTGCGTTCTTTGCCTGCTCGTGCCTGAACTGTATGCCGATATTCGTCTTGTAAGGGAGTTTGTTCTTTGAGAAACGTGTATCGCGATAAACGCGCATAAGGGATCCGCCCATGCGTTTCGGAACTGCGGTGAAGTGCGGCGCCATCTCCTTCAGCGGATCGTGCATGGACTGAATAAAATTCAGGGCAACATCGAGAACCTGCTCTTCGTATCGCGGCTTGTTTTCAGCGAACCAGTCTCGATTGTTGTTTTTCTTGAGGTCTCTCAGAAACTTGATGGTCTCCGGTTTGAAACCCGCGTAACGGGCAGACGCCACTATTCTTGCTCCTGTGGATGCGGGTACATATCTGACTCATCCTCACCTTCGCGAGGCGCCAGACAAGCGAAGTCTTTCTCGACCAGTATTTTCAGAACTTCACCGTCGTCGAGCGCCTCGTCCGCCGCGATCGAGACTTGTTCGGTCGATGCCCACCGTTTCACGTCAGGTTCCGGTAACGATATCGTCAGGGCACTACCAGACAGCCTTGCAGACGGCCGCGCGGTTGTCGCCGAAATTTCCAGGACGTAGTCCAGACCATTGCCTCCCGGCAGCGAAACGCGTGATCTTACGGCACCGGCCGAACTGACAGTGTCGACCTCGGTCTGTGTCAGCCGGAGACGTATCGAATTGTCCCGAATACGCAGCTTCACTTCGACCACTTCGGTTTGCGCTTGCCAAGAAATGCGCCGATTCCTTCTTCAGCTTCCTTGGCCAGCATGTTTTGCACCATCACATCAGACGCGTAGTCGTATGCATCGCTGAGCTTTTGTTCGACCTGCTCATAAAACGCTTCTTTGCCGACCGCAATCGCATAGGTCGATTTGCTCGCGATTTTTTCGGCGAAGCGTTTTATCTCAGCGTCCAGCTCGTCTTCGGCAACGACCCTGTTGATCAGGCCGAACTCTTCAGCACGTTCCGCTGATTGCATCTCCCCAAACAGCAGCATTTCCATCGCGTGCTTGCGGCTCAGGTTCCGGCTCAATGCAACCATCGGCGTCGAGCAGAACAAACCGATGTTGACTCCTGGCGTCGCAAACTTCGCGGTGTCGGCGGCGACAGCCAGGTCACAACTTGCGACGAGCTGACATCCGGCCGCCGTGGCGATCCCGTGCACGCGGGCGATCACCGGCTTCGGGCATCGGACGATGCTTTGCATCATGGCGGAACACTGGCGCATCGTGTCCGCATAAAACTGCTTACCGCCATCAGGGTCGCTGCGGCGTCCGTTCATCTCCTTGAGATCGTGCCCGGCGCAGAATGCGGGCCCGTTGGCTTTGAGAACGATAACGCGGACCTCGGCGTCGTCACCTGCCGTCGAGATCGCCAAAGACAGTTCAGACATCAACTCCCGGGTCAGACTATTGCGCTGATCCGGCCGGTTCAGGACAAGTGTCAGGACGCCTTCGGCGATCTCGTCTTTGTGTTTTAGCAGAACGTGGGACATGTCTAATAAGTGATCGATTCCGCCAGCGTATGCCATCGCCCGCCCTTGATTTGAGAGAGCGTGGATTCGCTGACACCTTTGTGGTCGTCGGGGCCGAATGTCAGCGTATAACCGAAGATGTCTTCATAATCCTGGATTGCTTCGAGGCCGGCAATGAGCGAATCGACCGTGAGATCGCGACCGGCATTCTCCAGCCCTTTGACGACCAAATCGGCGTTGCGATAGGCCTCGAATGCAATGTACTCCGGATTACGGCCGTATTTTTCGACGAACTTGTCCCACCAGGCAGCGACGGCTTCTGACCTTGGATTGTCCCGATAGATCATCTCCATGTGGACAAATGCGTAATAGCCTTCACCCACCCCGCTTTCCTGGTCTGCGACGGCCTGGTTGTAGGCTGCATTGTTACCGACCCAGGCAACATCGTCCCAACCCATTTTTCGCGCTGTCTCGAGCACGAGTATCGTGTCCCGAACGACGGTGCCCATCAGCACAAGATCGCATCCCGCATTCCTGAGCCTCAGTATTGCTGAAGTAAATTCGTTTTCCGTCGGTTTGTGCGCAGAAGACGCCGCCAGTTCCAGGCCCATCGCGGTCGCCTGGTCCAGCGCACCCTCGTAAATTTCCTGACCGTAGTCGGTGTCCTGGTAAACGGCACAGGGCACTTCCTTGCCGTGCTCCTCGACGAAATATTTCAAGGCGGCCCGAATCTCGTCGTAATAAATGCCACGCGCATGAAACTTGAGCTTGTGAAAGGGCTCGACCATGGACCGGGCGCCCGTGATCGGAAACAGGTTGGGTACGCCCGCTTCGAGCTGTTGGGTCAGGACGGCATTATTCGTTGGCGTGCCGATCGCAAGGACCATTGCGAATATTTTGTCCCGGTTGATCAGCTTGTTCGCTGCCTGAATTGCCTTGGGAACCTGATATTGAGAATCTTCGACGATGTAGCGGATCTTGCGCCCGTGAATCCCGCCAGCCTCGTTGGCTTCCTCGAAACGCATCCGCGACCCGTTCGCGCCGTCGACGCCAAGAATGGCAATAGCCCCTGAAAGATCCGTGTGCGTACCGAGAACGATCTCGGTATCGGTAACGCCCCTGACAGCCTGAGCCGACTCTGTTTCAGGCGTGCCACCACCGCAGGCGCTCACAATCGCCGCCAGCGCGATGCAGACTAGTCGTTTCATGCATTCCCTCCCGATTCCGGACTCTTCATAGGTCCTCAGTACATGCTATCAATGAGGTCCGAATATTTCACGTTCACCACCTTGCGCTTGAGCTTCATGGTCGGCGTCAGCTCCTCGTCCTCGGGATCGAGTAACTGGTCGATCAGGCGGAATTTCTTGATGGTTTCGACACGGGCGAATTTCGAATTGACATGTTCTATCTCACCCCATATCAGGTCCTTGACCGGCTGGGTATGGCAGAGACTGGTGTAGTTGGTAAACGGTACGTCGTTGTCCTGAGCAAACTTCGTGACGTTCTCGTGGTCGATCATGACCAGGCAGGTCAGGTAGGGGCGAGCATCCCCGACCACGACCGCATCCGATATATAAGGAGAGAATTTCAGCTGGTTCTCGATCTCACTCGGCGTGATGTTCTTACCGCCGGCCGTGATGATGATGTCCTTCAATCGGTCCAGGATGTAGACATAGCCATCATCATCGATGCGACCGACATCGCCGGTATACAACCAGCCATCGCGAATCGTCTCTGCGGTCTTTTCTGCCTGGTTCCAGTAGCCACGTATGACGCCCGGGCTACGGATCATGATCTCGTTTTGGTCCGACAGCTTGACGTCAACGCGCGGCAGCGCCTTGCCGACACTGCCAATCCGGCAGGCATCCGGCGTGTTGCCCGTGGCTAGCGCTGTGCATTCCGTCTGTCCGTAGACCTCGTACATTGGCTTGCCCATCGCCCAGTACCAGTCGATCAGGTCCGGCGCGATCGGCGCTGCGGCAGTCGACAGCCAACGGCTCTCGTGGATGCCAAGCATTTGTTTGATGTTCTTGAAAACGAGCTTGTCAACGAGGAGAAAAAGCGCCCGCCAGCCCATTGGTACCAACATGCCCTCCCTGCGATAGCCAGCCACGCGCGAACCGATTGCGAGAGCCTTTTCATAAGCAAAGCGACCGAGCGCAGTCGCTTCCTTCAGCTTTATCGATACCGTCGAGTACTGTTTTTCCCAGACTCTCGGAACGGCAAAATGCGCCGTTGGGGCCACCTCCTGCTGATCCTGCACGATGGTCTCCAGGCTCTCGACGATATTCACCGTCGCACAGGACTCGATCGCCGAAAACGTATAAAACACCCGGCCCGCAACGTGTGCGAGCGGCAGGAAACCGAGTTGCTCATCGGTATCGAATATGCCGAAGGTGTGTTGCAGTGTTTCCATCATGAACATCATGTTGCGTTGACTGATCATGGCGCCTTTTGGTCTTCCGGTCGTGCCCGACGTGTAGGTCAGTACCATCAGGTCTTCCGGGTTTGCCGCCTCGATGGCATAGCTCCAGGCGTCCGGATGCCGTTCGCCATACTCGCGCCCCAGTTCGAGCAGAGCCTCAAAGCTCATGCACTGATCATCATCGAGACTTCGAAGGCCCTCCATATCTAAAATAATCGTTTTCTCGAGCGTGGGCGCCCGTTCACGCACCTCGAGAACCTTGTCGAGCTGTTCCTCGTCTTCGGCAAAATAGAAACGCGTACCACTGTCGTTGATCAGGTATTCGACCTGATCGGGAGCATCCGTCGGATAGACGCCATTCGTGACACCACCGGCACCGATGATGCCGAGATCCGCGAACATCCACTCCTTGTTGATCTCTGACGCGATCGAGCAGGTGTCGCCATGTTTCAGCCCCAGGGCCATCAGCCCGAGGCCGGTCAGTCGGGCCTGCTCGCCGAAATCGCCCCAGGTATATTCGTTCCAGATACCGAAATCTTTTTCGCGAATGACGACTTTGTCGGGAATCTCCGTAACACGCTTCCAGAAAAGCCCGGAAACAGTGTCACGGCCGTCAATAATTACCTTGTTGTCCGCTTCTCCGTCCATCAGCGCCAGGTCTTGCGTTGCTTCCATCGGCGGCGGCCGCGTACGCCTTCATCCTTCATGCCGAGATAAAATTCCTGAATATCTGTCGCGTTTTTCAATCGCTCCGCCGTGTCTTCCATGACCACGCGACCGGTTTCCATGACGTAGCCGTAATCACTAATATCGAGCGCCATCTTTGCGTTCTGCTCCACGAGCAGAATGGTGACTTTCTGTTCCTCGTTCAGCCGCTTGATGATTTCTGCTATTTCCGCGACAAGCCGTGGCGACAAACCGAGGGAGGGTTCGTCCAGCAACATGATGCTGGGCCGGAGCATCAGTGCGCGACCGATCGCCAGCATCTGCTGCTGACCGCCGGAGAGAAATCCCGCCGGCAATTTGCGCTGCTCTCGCAGCACGGGAAAGTATTGATAAACAAGCTCGAGTTCGTAATCGATTGCATCGTCACGACGGCTGAACGCGCCAACGCGCAGATTCTCATCGACTGAAAGAAACGGGAATACTTCCCGCCCTTCCGGCACATGGGCAACGCCCAGGCGCGCGACCACATCCGGATCGCGACGCTGAATATCCTCTCCCGCCAGCGTCACGGTTCCTTTTTGCGGATCCATTGCGCCACTGATCGTTTTCAGCACCGTCGTCTTGCCGGCGCCGTTCGCACCGAGCAAGGTGACGATCTGTTTTTCACGAACCTCGAGACTTACGCCGCGAATGGCCATGATAGGGCCGTAGTAGGTCTCGACGTTCCTGAGTTCCAGTAAGGCTGTCACGTCAATCCCCGAGGTAGGCTCGCAGCACTTCCGGGTGGTTTTGAATTTCTTCCGGAGAGCCGACGGCGAGCACCGCTCCATCGGCAAGCGCCATCACTCGATTCGATACACGGGTGACCAGGTTCATGTCATGTTCGACCATGATGATCGTCGCACCGAAGTCCTGATTGATGTCCTCGATCCAGAACGCGACATCCTCTGTCTCTTCAGGGTTCAGCCCTGACGACGGTTCGTCCAGCAGTAGCAATTTCGGCTGAATGCAAAGTGCTCTCGCGACTTCGACCATTTTCCTGACGCCATACGGCAGGCTGCCGATCACCTGGTCGCGATAGCTTTGAAGATCGAGCAGATCGATGACGTCCTCGACGACCTGGCGAAAGCGAAGCTCCTGTTTCGCGACGCCCGGCAGAAACAGCAACTCGCTGAGCAGAATGGTTTTGCGGTGAACGTGGCGGCCAATCAACATGTTCTTCAACACCGTCTCGTGTTCGAACAACTCCGTGTTTTGAAAGGTCCTTGCAATTCCGAGACGGGCAATATTGTGCGGCGGCAGATTGCTGATGATCTCGCCCTGGAACTCGATGTTGCCGGAGTCTGCTTCATACAGGCGGCTGATCAGGTTAAAGATGCTGGTCTTTCCTGCGCCGTTCGGCCCGATGATGCTATAGACCTCACCTTCATCCACTTCAAACGTGACATCGCGCACTGCATGTACGCCCCCGAAGCTGAGGCTCAGGTCCGTTGTGCTCATTAGCGCGCTCACCGAACACGCTCCGTTCGCAGGTAACTCTTCTGCCGCTTGTGTGTTGATTTCCGGTACAGGGGAAACTCATCGAAAAACTGGCGAATCTTGCGCCAGCGGCCATAAATCCCGAGCGGCTCGAATATCAGGAACAGGACAAGTATCAGGCCGAACAAGCCCGGCTCCAGTCCCGGCATCTGGCCAATCGCCGCCGGCAGCGTATCTCGCATAATCGCTATGCCCTGCGGGAGCAGCCCGATGAAGATCGCCCCATAGAATACGCCGTGCATCGAGCCCAGCCCGCCAACGACGACCATCAAAAGTAACTGGATGGAGGTCAGCAGCGTAAAAGCGTCCGGCGCCAGGTAGCCGAGCTTGTGGGCGAACAGTCCGCCAGCCAGGCCCGTGAATCCTGCGGAAATGGCAAACGCAATGCTCTTGGTTTTCGCGAGGTCGATGCCCATGCTCTGCGCCGAAATCTCCGAGTCCCGGACGCCGATCATCGCCCTGCCCGTCGGCGTGCGGAGTATGTTCAGGCCCGCGAACAGACAGGCAATCATGACGAACAGGCAAAGGTAATAGAAAGGGCGGCCATCGCTCAGATCGACACCGAATATCTGTGCGTCCGGCACGAGCATGCCGCGGTACCCGCCCGTTACCGATTCCCAGTGGGCGATGACCTGCTCGACGATGATGGCGAACGCCAGGGTTGCGATCGCCAGATAGATGCCCGTCATTCTCATTGCCGGCAAGCCAACGATTGCCCCCACGGCGGCTGTAAATAGCCCCGCCGTAAGAAGTGACAATGGAACCGGCCAGCCTCTCGACAACAAATAGGCATGTACGTATGCGCCGATGGCCAGAAACGCGGCGTGGCCAAGACTCACGAGGCCGGTATAGCCGACCAGCAGCATCAGTCCGATGCCGGCAGTCGCGTATATGTATACAAGCGCAAGCTCGCCGACATAGAAACTGTCGAGTATGAAGGGTGCAAGCAGTACCGCGATGGCCAGCAAGCCATACCAGAATCGCTGACCGTTATGCTTGAAGAGGTCAACATCCTGCCTGTACTTTGTTTTGAAAACGAATCGCACGAGAACTAGACCTTCTTCTGCTGCATGGTCGCGAGAATGCCTTCAGGCCGGACAAACAACATCAGGAGCAAGATGACGTACGCGCTCGTATCGGCGAATCCGGTCGGCAGATAAAGCCCTGCAAATTGTTCGACGATGCCGATCAACAGACCGCCGACGATTGCACCGGGCAGGCTGCCGAAGCCGCCGACGATTGCCGCGGCAAAAGCTTTGACGCCAATGAACCCCATCACCGGTTCGACCAGCGATACCGGTGCGACCAGGACCCCGGCCGCGGCGGCGATTGCAGCGGACATGGCCCATACCAGAGAGTAGAGGCGCTTTACCGGAATACCGACGTAGTAAGCCGCCAGTTGATTCTGAGAAGCAGCCTGCATGGCAACTCCCAATCGTGTGAATCGGAAAAACACATACAGGACGGTGCAGAGGATCGCAGTGCCGGCAATGATCGCCAGGTTCTCAAAACCGATCGAGGCCTCGCCGATTCGGGCCACGCCGCCCGTGAAAGGGTTTGAAATCGCTTTGGTGTCGGTGCCCCAGACTGCACCTGCGACAGCCCGAAGAATAAAGCCGAGACCAATCGTGATCATCAACACGGCGAATGGCGGTTCCCCGATCATCGGGCGCAGGATCGCCCGCTCGATCAGTACGCCGATCAGCGCCATCGTCAGTACAGTCGCAAGGAGGCCCCAGAAGAATGGCAGGCCCATCAGGTTGATATAGGTGAACGCAATATAGGCGCCGAGCATCATCATGTCGCCCTGGGCGAAATTCACCATTTCGGTGGCCTTGTATATCAATACAAAGCCGAGGGCGATCAGGGCATAGACACAGCCCTGTGAGATGCCACTGATGAGTAGTTGGAATACATCCATAAGAGTTCAATAATGAGCTGGGGAGGCGCTTTATTACTTGTCTTTTGTCGCCACCCTACGGCGAGCCTAGCACAACAAACAAGAATGTAATTTATGATCGATGATCCGTGGTTCTATGTCGTGGCAGTCCCGGCGGTCACCATGTTCGGTGTCTCGAAAGGTGGCTTTGGACCCGGTTTCGGTGTGATGTCTGTGCCGCTTATGGCACTCATCGTATCGCCCGTCCAGGCTGCAGCGATTCTCCTGCCCATTCTCTGCCTGATGGATTTGTTTGCGATATGGGTGTATCGGGGTCGCTGGGTCTGGCCCGAACTCCGCATACTGGTGCCGGCGTCACTCATCGGCATCGGCATCGGTACGCTGCTTTTCGAATACATGAGCCCGGCAATCATTCGCCTGATTCTGGGCGTGGTCGCCATCGTCTTTACGCTCAACCACTGGTTTCAGCTCACGACCAAGGGGAATCTGGAACAGTCCCTGTATCCCCCTGTCATCGGCACGATCGCGGGAGCAACGGCGGGTTTTACGAGTTTCATCGCGCACGCAGGCGGGCCGCCGCTCAATATGTACCTGTTGCGACGGAATCTGGATCGAACCGCATTCGTCGCCACATCGGCCGTATTCTTCGCCGTTGCCAACTACGTCAAACTGCTGCCGTATGGCTGGCTCGGACAGCTCGATATCAGCAATCTGAGTACCTCCCTCGTGCTGTCACCGCTTGCGCCAATCGGCGTTGCCCTTGGTGCCTGGCTGCATAGACGCGTCAGCGACCGAATTTTCTTTTACTTCGTGTACACGCTGTTATTCGTCGTTGGAACCAAGTTGGTCTACGACGGCATCACTGGCTTATAAGGAATCGAGCAGGCGCCGACTATTCTCGTCATCCGGAAACTGATTCAGGAGTCTCTCTGCCGCCGCTCTCGCGTCGTCAGTCCATCCTGAGTCCCGGTATATCGTTGCCAGCGCCCAGGCGATGTCATAATTTGCGGGAAATTTCTCGCTCGCATTCTCAAGAACAGCAACTGCCCGATTCGACTGACCGAGCGAATTGAGGGCGACCGCGAACACATAGACGAATCTTGCGTTGCCCGGATCGAGTTCCGCTGCGCGGCCAAGCTCTATCAAAGCAGCGTCCGTTCGATCGCCACGCACAAGCATCAGTCCGAGCGAGTGATGCAAAGCCGCGTTGTCAGCATTAATCGCAATCCCGTCCCGCAACAATTGCTCCGCATCAGCATCGCGTTCCGTTTGCCGATAGAGATCGGCGAGGTTCGCGCGTGCTGCGATGGCACGCGGCTCCATGCGCAATGCCAGAAGATAGGATTGCTCCGCTCCGTCTGCATCGCCGCGTTCGGCATACAGGTTGCCGAGATTAGTATGTGATTCCGGTCTTTCGGCATTCGCCAGTTGCGCCGCGACATATTCACGCTCGGCGGCCTGGAATCGATCCTGGTCAGCCTGCTTCAAAGTCGCGCGCGCCGGCGACAAGGCAGTAACGGCCTGAATCCGAACTGCCCGGATCGGATCTCTTAATAATGGCGCAGCCCATTGCGCACGATAGTCTGGCGCAATGCCCTCGAGCGCCCGCAAAGCGGCAATCCTGAGCAATGGATCGCTACTCCTCAGTTCATCCCTGATAGCTGTCGCGGCATCATCAGCAAAAGGCCTTGCCAGTAGCGTCAGCGCCGTTGCTCTTACGATTCCCGAATTGTTCTTGTCGTTGATGACATCGATCAGGGCATCGTTGGCGCCTGAATAGCCGAGGCGGCCGGCATGAATTGCCTCTGCGAAATGCGGGGACCGATCTGTCGTCTTGCCGTACCAGGCTTCTACCGCGCTCCCGGCCCACTCCGCGCCCTCAGCGCTGTGACACTGTGCGCAGGCGTTCGGTGAACCGGTCTTTACCGTCAGCTCGGGGCTTGGCACCCGAAAGCTGTGATCGCGCCGGGGGTCGACCACCATGTAGTTGCGTGAGGGCATGTGACAGTCAACGCATTCGACGTCGGCCGCTTCGTGATGATGATGCTCAATCGAGTCAAATTTCTCCGCCAGATGGCAGGTCGCACAAACGTTGCTGACCTTGCCCGTCGTCCTTAGTCCCGCACTGTGCGGATCGTGGCAATCGCTGCAGGTGACACCGGCCCGGTACATCCTGCTTTGCAGGAAGGAGCCGTAAACGTAAACCTCGTCCCTGATCTGCCCGTCAGGATAATAGAGGTGTTCCTCCAGCAGGGCCGGCAGATACGTGTCTGTCAGCGGCCGTCCGAACTCGTAATCTGCCGAAATGACGCCGCGCCTGGCATGACATCGGCCACATGCTTCCGGCTGTATCTGAGGATCTGTCCGGGCCTCACTTCGTTGGGCCGTTCCGGTCGCGACATTCATTTTCCAGAACGCGTCTCCGGCGTCATTCAGATTGACGGCGAGTCCGATAGTCGGATCGAGAACGTGCTGAGAGCCTGGGCCGTGACAGGCTTCACAGGCGACATTGATCTCGGTCCATTCGGTGTCGAAGGTGTCCGTGCCGAGGTCGTATTTTTTCTCAAGCCCCGTGCTATGACATTCGGCACACATGTAATTCCAGTTTTGCTCACGGCCCGTCCAGTGCAAGGGATCGGAGTGCGTGACAAATTCATCGCCATATATGTGAAACCAGCGCTGGCCACCTTCCTCGCTCGGCCGCGAATCCCAGGTAGTCGCCAGGGTTTGTAGCCGGCCCCTCGGAAACTCGACAAGATACTGTTGTAGCGGCGTGATGCCGAATGTGTATTTGATCTCGAAGTCCTGCAGCTCGCCATCCGCATTGTCTGTGCGAACCCGGAAACGGTCGCCGCCCCGGGAGAAGCGGCTCGTTACGCCAAGGTGTTCGAATTCACTGTCGGAGAAATCGCCGAGGACGGTATCCTCAACCGCCTCCTGCATTGCCATGGCATGGTGAGAACCCGACCAGGCTTCGAATTGCTCAGCATGGCAATCGGCGCAGGCGTTGGCGCCAACGAAAACCGCTGCCTTCGGCTGCATGGGGATAGCCGGAGTCGTCTGGTCTGTGCTCAGCCCGCATGCGGACAGATGCAGACAGATCGCAGTGACTATGACAGCGGGATTGATCTGGTGTGGTAGCGGCAAGGTAAATCCCGGGCGCACAGCGGCGCATGCGCAACACTTATATAAACATCGCGGGCTTTCTGGCAGCGTTCGGGCTGGCATGATGCCAGCCTCAATCGGAGCTCCCCCGCTGCCTATTCGGGGCTGATCGCAATTCGTCAATCAAACACAGATCAGCCTGCACTACCTTATTCGGCGGCGAGTACGTTTTCCGCCTGCGGTCCTTTTTGCCCCTGTGTCACTTCCATGGTGACTTTCTGGCCTTCTTTCAATGACTTGAATCCTTCCATCTGGATTGCGCTGTGATGGACAAAAACATCCTGTCCGCCTTCGCGCTCAATAAAGCCAAATCCCTTGTCGTCGTTGAACCATTTGACGGTTCCTGAAACTCTTTCGCCTGACATATTAACCTCATAAAAAAACTCGCCGGCCAAAGCCGGCGCTTGGCAATGCCTGCTTCGCAGCAGAGCAGCCGACATATTACTCGTAATCGCGCCTTCAATCTCGCTATTTACCACCCGACATGATCATTTTTCATGACCGCCCCATCAGTCCGAAGGATTTCGCGCCAAAACACGGATGGCACTGGCATCGTGGCCGCGCGTATACTCCACAATTCCGGACTCGCAAGCAGAATCAATATGCAATTGAATGTTGCCAGCAGTGCCGTGCGAAACTGGCGAGGAGTTCACCTGCTTCACTTCGATGCCTCCTCCAGCTCGCAGAAGGTTCGCATTCTCCTGAACGAGAAAAACGTCAAATGGGAGTCCCACCATGTCGACCTCAGGAAACATCAGCATGTTACGCCGTTGTTTCTGAGCATCAATCCTCAGGGTGTAGTGCCGGTTCTCGTGCACAACGGTGTTGTCCACATAGATTGCAACGACATCCTGGCATACGTGGACACACTGCCGTCCGAGAGAGCCTCGTTTTTTCCCCGGGCCGGAGAGCAGCGCGATCTCGTGATGGAGGAGCTCGCGTATCAATCCAGCCTGCGGCTCGGCACGCGTGCATTGACCGTGAAATATATGCCGCCACAAGCCCGGTATCTTCGCAATCGCAAGGCCTTGGATGACTACAGGAAAAACGGCATCCCCGACCTCAGCAGGGACATGGAAATCGCCTGGTGGCAACGTACGGCTGACGAGGGCGTGTCCCAAAAGGGGCTTGTCGAGTCATTTGCGGAGCATCGGGCCGCACTGAGACGCCTGGATCACCGCCTGCAGGACCGGGAATGGCTGCATGCGAGACGAATATCCGTGCTCGACATCGCCTGGTTCACGACGATTCATCGATTGAAGGTCCTCGGCTACGAGCTCTCACGCCACCCCTATCTCCTGTCCTGGTATCAGCGTTTGTTGCTGCGCCCCACCTTCCAGCAGGAATTACAAATCAAAGGCCCGCTGAAGATTATTGTGCCGGCTTATCGCATGTACAAACGCATTACCGGATCAAAGCTCGAGGATCTTGGCGCCGATTAGTCACTATTAATCGATTTCAGCCAGGAGGTTTTTTTCGTCAAGCAAGGCCTCCATAGCGACGAGCCAGCTTTCATAATAGCCGCGACCGGGGTTTTGTGGATCGTCCTGCTCCGCCTCCGCAATAGCCTTGACTAACTGTTCCTGGAATTCGCTCCATTCAAAAACGCCTTGCTCCGCCAGGCCCACAGCGATGGCGAACGCCCGACGCTCCCAATCATTGTGAAAGACCATTTCGCCGCTTTTCCGTGGAAGAGCCGATTGCGCCTGCATTTCAGCAATATCGGGACTGGCATGGCGTTCGCCACTCACGGGGTCGAAACCTTTGTGACACCGATCATGGCGTCACGGTCTATCAGTTCCGCAAGCTCTTCCTCGCCAAGACCCTCGGTGCCCGGGGGCCGTTCGGGGAGGACCAGATAACGGACTTCCGCACTACTGTCCCAGACCCGGACTTCCACTTCATCATCCAACGTGGTGCCGAACTCAGCGAGAACACTCCGCGGATCAATCACGATCCTTGAACGGTACGGTGCACTCTTGTACCAGGTGGGAGGTAGGCCGAGTACCGGCCACGGATAACAGGAACAAAGAGTACACACGACGACATTGTGTACATTTGCCGTGTTTTCCACGGCGATCATATGTTCGCCCTGAAGGCCACCGAACCCTAACTCCGCGACAGCGGCTGTAGCATTTTCCAGCAGGCGCTCTTTGAATTTCGAATCGACCCAGGCACGGGCAACGACCTTGGCACCATTCATCGGCCCTAAATCGTTCTCGTAAATGTCAGCGAGTTTTTGAAGCGCGTCCCTGGCAACGATTCCTTTCTCGACCAACAAAGACTCGATTTTCTCTACTCGCTCCGTTAGCTGCCGGTTCTTCTCGTTCGTCCGGTGACTTTCGTGATAGGGATTTTGCGCTGCGTCGTGATGATGATGCTTGTCACTCATAAGGAATTCAGCCCTGCTTTGCCGGTTCCAGGTAATCTTCCCACAAATCGATGTACACACAGTCCCTGCGATCGACATTGTCTCCCCACAATTCGTTTGCCTCGAACCTGACGTTGTAAAGAGGTTGTGAGTTTTCGCCCTGATCATGGGCCGCCGTGTCGGGAAAGGCATGAGTCCCATGGAACCTTGCAACGACTCCCGATTTTCCACGGACATAGCGCGTCAAACGTGTGTGTCCCCGGACCTCAATGTTACGGGCCCGAACCTCGTCGCCAACCTTGAAGGCCGGTTCCTGTCTGCCATCTTCGCGAGTGGCTGGCATGCCTCCACGCACAAGGCCTTCTGCCATTTCTGCGTTAGGTGGCGGGTGCGGTGTGTTACTGGAACCTATTACCTCGCCACTCACGATCTCATCATCGGTCAAATAACCCAGGTCCTTCGCCATGGTTTGAATTCCGGCGAGCCAGTGTTCATAGTAACTTGTCGTGAGGTACTGCAAAGGGTCCATGCGCTCGATGGCGTGCCGTGCCCTGTCAACCGGCCCGAGAAAGGCCAGACTGGCAATGTTCATGGCGAAAACACGCCGTTCCCAGTCCGAATGAAATACGGGCTCGTTCTTCTGAGGGTCGATCGCCCCGAAGCAGGTCATGCCGCCCATGTCATGCATACCGTTCATAAGAATCAGCCCGAAGTTGATGGATCTGCGATCACCCCGCGCCGGATTTGATCCAGTTCGAGCGATTCGAACAGGGCCTTGAAATTTCCTTCGCCGAATCCTTCATTGCCCTTGCGCTGAATGATCTCGAAGAAGATAGGCCCTATGACGTTTTTTGTAAATATCTGCAACAGCAGGCCCTGATCGTCTTCCGGCGCACCGTCAAGCAGAATACGGCGCTTTCGCAGCTCTTCCAGCGGTTCACCATGACCGGGAACGCGCTCATCGACCATGTCGTAATACGCGTCGTTGGTGTCTTGTAAGTCCACGCCATTGTCTGAGAGTTGATCAACCGTCCTGTAAATGTCGTCGGTACCGAGCGCGATGTGTTGTATGCCCTCGCCTTTGTAGGCTCTCAGGTATTCCTCGATCTGACTTTGCTCGTCCTGACTTTCGTTCAGTGGTATCCGTAGCTTGCCGCAGGGACTCGTCATCGCCTTGGAAAAGAGACCGGTGTGTTTTCCTGCAATATCGAAATAGCGAATCTCACGGAAGTTAAAGAGGCGTTCGTAAAAATCGGCCCAGACGGACATGTTGCCCTGATGCACGTTGTGCGTCAGATGATCAATGTAGGTGAGGCCCGTATCCAGCTTCCCGGCTTCTGCCTGCCATTCGGGCTCGAAGACAAAATCGATGTCGTAGATCGTGTTTTCGCCATAACGGTCCACGAGATAAAGCCGGCTGCCACCAATCCCCTCTATTGCCGGAATGTTGAGTTCCATCGGACCGGGATCGCCAGGCACCGGTGTCGCGCCCAGCTCCACCGCGCGATTGAAGGCGAAGTTAGCGTCTTTGACACGAAAGGCCATCGCACAGGCGCAGGGACCATGAGCCCGGGCAAATTCCTGAGCAAACGAGTCAGACTCGGCGTTAATGATGAAATTGATATCGCGTTGCTTGTGCAGCGTCACATCTTTGGAACGGTGATGCGCGACTGCCGGCATGCCCATTTTCGAGAACAGGCTGCGCAGAAGTTCGGGATCGGGTGCCGCGTATTCGACGAACTCGAAACCGTCAGTACCCATCGGATTGTCTGGTCTGGCCAAGGTGGTATCTCCTAAGAATGAACGCTACAGGCCTTCGAATCATAGTCGAGGAATCCGCCCAATACCCTGCAAAATCCGAGCACCGTAAGCAATTAGGTCAACTCTCGCGATCTACCGCGACGCCACCATCGAAGGCTTTAGGTCCGAGAGTGATCGGCAACCCATGAGAATCATGTCTCGTTCGATCTCGGCTTTCAGCAAAGTCATCGCACGCTCAACGCCGGCTGAGCCGCCACCGGCCAATGCATAAAGATACAGTCGGCCGCCCGAGCAGGCCGTTGCACCCTTGGCCAGAGCTTTGAGTACGTGGGTGCCGCGCCGTACGCCGCTATCGAGAATAATCTCGATTTGCCCGCCGACCGCGTCGACGATGGCATCGAGTTGATCGAATGGCGCGCGCGACCCATCCAGCTGCCGGCCGCCATGGTTGGAGACAATGATCGCGGTGGCGCCGATTTCAACACATCGTTTCGCATCGTCCACCGACATTACACCCTTGATAGCAAACGGCCCGCCCCATTCCTCGATCATTCCCGCGGCATCGTCCCAGTCGATCGAACGCTTCAGGTGATTGTCCAGATACTGAAGCACCGAAGTATGCGCGGCCGATCCTCCCTCCAGGTACCGCGAGATATTGGGGAGTTCGAATCGCTCCCTGAGCAGGTAATTCAGCGTCCATGACTGATGCACGGCAAAGCTCAACAGGCTTCGCGGCGTCAGTTTCGGCGGTGTCGTCATGCCGGTTATGTAATCCCGTTCCCTGTTGCCGGCGACGATCGCATCTACCGTCAGGGCCAGTGCGTCGAATTTCGCTGCCTTGCATCGATTGATCAGGTCGACCGTCATCGCCGGGTCGTGATGCACGTAAATCTGGAAAAACTTCGGTGCATCGGTGAACGCGCCGAGTTCCTCGATGCTACGCGTGCCGATCGTCGAGACACCGAACATCGTCCCGAGCTTGCCGGCGGCATTCGCAAGCGCCCGTTCACCTTCATGGTGAAACAGCCGTTGCATGGCGGTCGGCGACATGAATAACGGAAAACTCAGGCGCTGACCCAGGACTTGGACAGACATATCGATCTTGTCGTGGCCTGCCAGCACGTTCGGCACCAAGTCGCAGGTATCGAATGACTCGGAATTTCGACGCAGCGTGACCTCGTCATCGGCACCGCCATCGATATAGTGAAATATCGGCGATGGCAGGCGCCGCTTTGCCAGCCGCCGGAAATCTTCTGTTTTGTAGCAGTTTTTGAGTCGCACAGCTTTTCTTATCGTTTGATGTATGCCTCAACGGGCAAGCGTATCACGCCGCAGTACGTTGACGGGACTTCCAGATTCGAATCGTCTCCAACGCGGCAAGCACCAGAGCGTGGATCAGGCCCGGCAGGAAATTGAAGGCGATGAATATCCAGTGCAGGAAGCTTAGGGCAGCCGCGGCATAGACCCAACGATGCAACTTCTTCCATGCGGCCTTCAGCAATCTGGCAGAGCGGTCGTTACTCGTCGCTGCCAGCGCGATAAATATCAGAAACGCCAGCCAGCCTGTCCAGAACTCAAACATCAAGGACTCCGCCAGAATCTTCGGTAGCGCTGCAGTCTTTTGCAGATAAAAAAGCGTATGCAGAAGAGCGTAGCCGAACGTTGCTACGCCAAGATAACGGCGCCGATGCAGCAGCCACATTGGCCAACGAGCATTCGGCAACATGAAACGTAGCGGCGTTACGGCCATCGTGATGATCAGAAACCGTCCCGATACCTCGCCGCTCACGTGCATGAGCTCGCCGTAATACAGTGATTCGCTCAGGTAACCACGGATCATGATCAACGCCGGGACGCCCAGCACGGCCCAAAAAAAGTATCGTGAATTCAATAAAGATTTGATGACGCTCATTTGCCGAGTATAAATGCGGGAACTGGCAAGAACTGAAAAGAAAGAGGAGTAATTTCAATACGCAATTGACGCTTTGAATCTCCGTACACTAGTATCGGCTATCGAAGCTGACCCTGCCCCGTTTGGTATCAATCATGTTTCTCAGAAAATCTTTCGCGTCCGTAGTCTCAATACTTACTCTGATCGCTTCAGCAACTGTATTTGCCGGCGACGACGCAGCGCGCCTCAACCCGAACACTGCCAGTGACGAACAGCTCACTACGTTGCCGCATCTCAGGGACGCCGAAGTAGAGACAATTATAGAGGGGCGCCCGTATGAGACGATCGGGCAGTTGAACAATGCTTTGAGCGCTTCCCTGGACGAAGATCAGCTCGATGAACTTTACGGGCTACTGTTCTTGCCAATCAATCTGAACACAGCGTCAGAAGCAGATATTTTGCTGATACCTGGCGTCGGAAAACGCATGGCTCACGAGTTCGAGGAATATCGGCCTTACAAGAGCATGGGACAATTCCGCCGCGAGATGAGCAAGTATGTCGATGACGAGGAAGTTACACGGCTGGAAACTTACGTGACACTCGACTAGATTCACAGGCGGTCCGTAACGGCGCGCAACTCAAATGCACACAAATAGCTACGACCTTCCCGTTCATGGCGAAGGCGCCAGATGGTCTACGACTGTCTGGCTCATGCTCGGCCTCGTATCGCTGATCGCCGCCGGCGTTTTTTCGATTCTTTTGGTGCTTGCCCGCACACCCGGCATATCCGGCTGGATTCCATTCATCGACTTCTTTCACGTTGCGCTGGTCGTGCACGTGACTCTGTCCGTACTGATCTGGTTGTTGTCGATCTCGGCCGCGATGTGGAGCCTCGGATCGCAACGCGAGGCACGCCTCTGGGATAAAGCGTCTTTTTTGCTTGCCGTTGTAGGAACCGCAGCAATTGCCCTTGCACCATTCATCGGCGCCGGGACTCCGCAGATGAGCAACTACGTGCCTGTATTAAGCCACCCCGTGTTCATGTGGGGACTGGCGCTTTTCGCAGCCGGCATCGTCAGTCATCTGTTGCGCACCCTCATGACGCGGACTCGTCTCGGAACGACGCTTACCGGCACTGGATCGCTGCATGCCGGCATCAGCCTGTCAGCGGTACTGACCGGCATCTCGGTTGCAGCGGTTGCCGCTTCTTACGTAGGCACGCCGGACACCATGGACGGGCAGATCTTTTTCGAGTTCCTGTTCTGGGGAGGCGGACACGTCATCCAGTTCAGTTACACCTTGCTGATGATGGTGTCCTGGGTGGTCTTGGCGTATGCGAGCGGCTGCCGTTTCGAGCTGACTCCCCGCTTGACGCTCGTATTTCTCCTGTTTCTGTCGCTGCCGGTTATTACCGTGCCATTCCTCTATCTCGCTCACGACATAGTGTCGGCGGGTCACCGACTCGCGTTTACGGAACTCATGAAATATGGCGGCCTGTCATGCCTGCCACTCGGGCTCGCCGTGCTGGCCAGCGTCTGGAGCGCGGGAAAAGCAGAGGAAGAAGGCGTATATCTGCGAGCTGCGTTGATCAGCTCCCTCGGACTATTCGCCGTTGGCGGCGTGCTGGGCTTCATGATTGCTGGATTGGATATTGTAATTCCGGCCCATTATCACGGCGCTACCGTTGGCGTAACGATCGCGTTCATGGGCCTCACCTATTACCTGTTACCGAGACTCGGTTTTGGGCCACTCCCGGCGCGCATGGCGTACTGGCAGCCTTATCTGTATGGCGGCGGTCAGCTGATGCATATTATCGGACTGGCATGGACCGGCGGCTACGGCGTGCAAAGAAAAACAGCCGGTCTCGCGCAGGGCGTCGACCGCATCGGAGAGATCGCCGGCATGGGCCTGATGGGTTTCGGCGGGCTGGTATCGGTAATTGGCGGGATTCTGTTCCTGATTGTCGCTTATAAATCCATTCGCGGAGGCAAACAACACTGATGGAAATTCTGGCTTTTACTGCGACCGCGATTGTCATCTATCTGCTGGCGGACTGGATCCTCCGGGCAATTGAACAGAAACACGGTGAAGTCCTCAAACAGCGCCAGGCCGTTTTTTTCGTCATCATTCTGGTGCTGGCACTGATCTCCTTCAGGCTCTTGCGACTCATCTTCTCCGGTTAGTCGTGATAGCCGGCATTTGACCGGACATACAAGTTAAATCTGGTCCCACTCGAATTACGGGCTTCCACCCAGGAACCGGTCGCTTAGCTGACAGACTTCCGATGGGCAGGAACGGACCCTACGCGGCCGTCTATACTTTGACGGTAGTGCGATTTGCAAATGGCGACGATCACATATGCCAAGTCAAAGGTAGAGAGAGAAGCAAGTATAGGTATTGCAATCGGAGTTAAGCGATTCGCCTTTCTGCCAGCGATCCCACATCAAAGCCTTGTCAGTTTCGGAGTAATAGTTCCTCGATCTGTACTTCATATTCAACATCCTCCTCTCTATGGTTAGAGATTAGATGTTGCATCGACCAGTTGAGACGGCAACCCGAAGCGGGCAATGCTTCCGCCAATTTCAGCCATAGTTTTCGTCAGATATTCGAGGGGACGGGTTTTATAGACGTGGGTTATGAGGCATCCTTGTAGGTGCGATGTCTAAGCGATTTCCACACTTGTCAATGGCATTTTCGATAGCAGTTCTTACGATCTTGTCTGCCTGCGCCGCAGAGCAACAACCGGTCGTTGAAAAACTGGATGAATTAACTGCAGTAACCATTACATTCAGCCGGACGCCAATTATTATGTCGACCGATACGTCTCTTGAACTAGCGACCGCGGGAGACCACGTGCAGATTGGGAGAGACTACGTACAGATTGGTGCAATTGAAGTCAATCGCATGGGAACTCTCCAGTATTATCTTTGGCTTGGAATCTCGGAAGTGAAGTATACGGAAAGCGCGGACACGCATCCCAATGGTTTCGAGTCAATTGTCTTTATCGCGGGTGGCGAGGAATTTCAACTCGATGTTCGTGGTTGGACGCAAGAGACGATTGGCGCCAGCGAGCCGGTCTACGAAAAACTTTTTCGGAACACTGTAGACGCATACTACGAAGTCACGCTCGAACAGATTCAATTTCTGACTGACGTGGACAGTATCAAGTTTCGCACAATCGGTCCTGCACCCAAAGAATACGTATCTTGGTACAGGTCAATCACAGCCAAAGACGATTTGGCGGAGTTTCTTAGTACCGTGCAGCAATAGGTTCAGGCTCGTGGCGGGGTCTTTCTACGCCCGCTCCTGGCCGTTTGCGGCTGTTGATAGCATCGGGTTCGGGGCGATTTTAGCGATCGCTTCATCTCAATAGCAGCCATTCAGATTTGGATTGCGAAAATTTCTTGTTGAGCGAACGCTAGTGACCCGATATAGGTAGTCCGTCTATCCCTCTGTGATACTAGACACGGCCGGCAGGTATCTGTCGGTGAGGGGGGACATGCACCCGCAGACTACGAATATAGTGACCCAAACACGCGATGTTTACGGCTTTAGCTTCGAGTCCGCAGGTGCGCTAGAGCTCGTCAACGAATACTCAGGGCGCGTCGTGTTACCGGCTCACCTATATTGCCTTCGCAGAGCTCAAGGCCTGCATGTCCCTGTTGCTTAACTTACCACTTTGGAGACGAGTTATGCAGACGGAACTGTCGCGATTTACGGCCATCATTGGCATCGACTGGGCGGACAAGAAACACGACATTTGTATCCAGGTGACGGAGACCGGACGACGCGAGGTCCTTCAGATCCCGCATCGAGCTGAGAAGATCGACGACTGGGCACGATCGCTGTACCGGCGTTGCGGTGGACCGATGGCCGTGGCACTGGAGTTATCGAAAGGTCCGATCGTTGCCGCACTGCAGAAGTATGACTTTTTTGTGTTGTATCCCATCAATCCGTCGAGCCTTGCCTGGTATCGAAGGACCTTCACGCCAAGCGGTGCCAAAGACGATCCTACAGACGCGGAGTTCGCCCTGGATCTTCTGTTGCGTCACCCGGATCGCTTCCAGGCGCTTGAGCCACAGAGTGTCGAGATGCGGGCACTGATGACCTTGGTGGAGCAACGGCGGCGCTTGATGAACGATCGAGTGCGGCTCACCAACCGCTTGAGGAATGCGCTAAAACAGTACTATCCACAGGCACTTGAGTGGTTCGATCATATCGACACAAAGCTGTTCTGTGACTTCATCAAGCGCTGGCCCTCTGTGCCCCAGGCTCGACGTGCCCGCAAGGCGACCTTGGAGAAGTTCTTTCGAACACACAACATGAACCGCAAGGCGCTTCTGGAAAGGCGGCTGACAGCGATCAAATCAGCCGTGCCGCTGACTACCGACGAAGGGGTCGTGGTTCCTTATCGCCTGCTGGCGTTAACGCTGGTCGAGCAGCTCGAGGTGATGCTGGTCTGCCTTGATCGCTTCGACGAGGAGATTACCAAGCTAGCACCGCAGCACCCCGACTTTGGCCTGTTCAACTGTTTACCTGGCGCCGGCCCGTCATACGCGCCACGTTTGCTTGTCGCCTTCGGTGAGCAACGTGAGCGCTTTGGCAATGCGGCCGAGTTGCAGAAATACTCCGGTATTGCCCCAGTCACAGAACGCAGCGGTCAGTCGACCTGGATCCACTGGCGATGGCAATGTCCAACCTTCTTGCGACAGACCTTTGTTGAATGGGCGGCACAAACGATTAACAAATCCTACTGGGCTGGCTTGTATTATTATCAGCAACGAGCGAAAGGTTGTTCGTATCAGGCTGCTGTAAGAGCACTCGCGTTTAAGTGGATCCGCATCCTGTACCGTTGCTGGATCACGCGGACGCCATACGATGAAGCCAAGTACCTCAAGACATTACAGGAACGCGGATCACCCTTGCTCAAAACGGCACAAACTGCTTGACTGAGTGACTCAGGGCGTGAAGCAGACTTTGCTCGATGGCGATATCGAAGTGGGCAGATTCTTCGAAAAAAGCGAAACATTGATAAATTGCCACTAGCGATTCCCAAATCCCAAGTATTGGAGATAAATGATGCGTTACGTATTTGAATCAACGCCGATGCGAATTATTTTCGCGACGATTGCTTTGCTTGCTGGTTCCTGTTCCGCTGCCGATACCAAACCCAACATTTTGCTCATTGTAGTCGACGATATGGGCTACTCTGATATCGCGCCTTTCGGCGGAGAGATCGATACGCCGAACATAAGCACCCTGGCCGAGTCCGGCATGCTGTTTACGGACTTTCACACTGCGCCGACGTGCTCGCCTACTCGCTCGATGTTACTCAGTGGAACAGACAATCACCTGGCCGGCATGGGGTCTATGGGTGAAACGCTCACGGCCAACCAAATAGGGCAGCCGGGTTACGAGGGGCATTTAAATGATCGAGTTGTAAGCATCCCAACCCTGTTGCGAGACTCAGGTTATTACACGGCCATGTCCGGGAAATGGCACCTGGGTGAAGACATTGAACAAGACCCATCTCGTC
>Ga0255053_10000099_pt1 | contig 42294 bp, 43 predicted proteins | sample JV7_2_22_MG_FD_188635 | JGI IMG/M metagenome (GOLD analysis project Ga0255053, IMG submission 188635) | Seawater microbial communities from Jervis Inlet, British Columbia, Canada - JV7_2_22 | ecosystem: Environmental > Aquatic > Marine > Inlet | place: Canada: British Columbia | collected... | reverse complement strand
CGACGCAGTAGAGGGCACCGAGACGCTTCCCTATTCGATCAAGGTCCTCCTCGAGGCCGCTCTGCGGAATCTCGACAATGTCAAAGTCACCGAAACCGACGTCAACCAGATTGCCGCCTACGACGCACTCAATGTTGGCGAGCAGGAGATCCCATTCATTCCCGGTCGTGTTGTCCTCCAGGACTTCACCGGTGTGCCGGCAATCGTCGACCTCGCTGCGATGCGAGCCGCCATCGTCAGGATGACCGGCGACGAAAGCGCAGCCCACAAGGTCAACCCTCTGATTCCGGCAGATCTGGTCGTCGATCACTCTGTCCAGGTCGATTCCTTCGCCAGCCCGGACTCACTGGCTATCAACTCCCAGAAAGAGTTCGAGCGTAACCAGGAGCGATATGAGTTCCTCAAGTGGGGACAGTCTGCATTCGCCGATTTCCGCGTCGTGCCCCCTGCCACAGGCATCGTCCACCAGGTCAACCTCGAGTACCTCGCCCGGGTTGTTTGGGACGATGGTGAGCGTCTCTATCCCGACAGCCTGGTCGGGACCGACAGTCACACAACCATGATCAACGGCCTCGGAGTCGTCGGCTGGGGTGTCGGAGGGATCGAGGCGGAAGCAGCCATGGTTGGCCAGCCCATCTACATGCTTCTCCCCGAAGTGCTCGGTTTCCGTCTCACCAACAAGCTACCTGAAGGCGCCACGGCCACAGATCTCGTGCTCCGGGTCACCGAGATCCTCAGGTCCCATGGAGTCGTCGACAAGTTCGTCGAGTTCCACGGGCCGGGTCTCGCCGACATGCCTCTGGCCAACAGGGCGACCATCGCCAACATGGCGCCCGAGTACGGCGCAACTGTCGGGTTCTTCCCAGTCGACGAGCAGACGACAAAGTACATGAGGCTCACCGGACGCGACGACAAGCTCATCGACACCGTCGAGCAGTACTACAAGATCCAGGGGATGTGGCGGGATGAGACGAGGGAGATCACCTACTCAGACGTGCTGGAACTGGACATGTCCACAGTGGAGCCTTCGCTGGCCGGTCCAAAGCGACCGCAAGATCGGATAGCCCTCTCGGGGATGAGAGACCAGTGGGACCAGGACCTCTCCAATGTCTTCGGCCGGGCCAGCCACGCTCACGGCGGGACCGTCGGAGACTGGGTCGATGAAGGCGGCCCGAGCGACGGCGAGACGATGCAGAGTCACGGCGATATTGAGGTCGCCTACAACGACCAGACCTTCCACCTCGGTGACGGCGACGTCGTCATCGCTGCCATCACCTCGTGCACAAACACGTCGAATCCCGATGTCATGGTCGCGGCCGGACTGGTGGCACGGAAGGCCCGAGAGCGCGGGCTCGGGAGTCAGCCATGGGTCAAGACATCGCTGGCGCCGGGCTCGAAGGTTGTCACCGACTACCTGACCAGGTCAGGCCTGCTCGGCGACCTCGAAGAACTCGGATTCCACGTCGTCGGCTATGGATGCACAACCTGCATCGGCAACTCAGGTCCGCTTCCGGGCCCCATCTCCGAAGCCATCCACGCCCACGATCTGGTTGCTGCCTCTGTCCTTTCCGGAAACCGCAACTTCGAGGGCCGGATCAGCCCCGACGTGAGGGCCAACTATCTGGCATCCCCTCCCCTGGTCGTCGCCTATGCCCTCGCCGGCACCGTGGACTGGGATCCCGGCAGTGATTCGGTCGGAACTGATCCCGATGGAAACGACGTCTTTCTCAGCGAGATCTGGCCCACCCAGGAAGAGATCGCCGAGATCGTGTCCGCAAATGTGACTCAAGGCCAGTTCATCGAAAGGTACTCGGACGTCTTCACGGGATCCGAAGAGTGGCGAGCCATTACCACCAATGAGTCGGATCTCTATGACTGGAATGCTGAGTCGACCTATGTCCAGGAGCCACCATTCTTCACCGGGCTCACGTTGGAGATCACTCCGATTCATCCCATTTCCCGGGCCCGTGTGCTGGCCAAGCTCGGTGACTCGGTTACGACGGATCACATCAGCCCTGCCGGCTCCATTGCCGTCAAATCGCCGGCGGGTGAGTACCTGATCGAGAACGGTGTCCAGCCGGCAATGTTCAACTCCTATGGATCGCGGCGTGGCAACGACAGGGTGATGACCAGGGGGACTTTCGCCAATGTTCGCGTCCGCAACACTCTTGCCCCCGGCACAGAGGGTGGATTGACGACCGACTTTCTCGACGGCAAGGTCAAGTCGATCTACGAGGCCGCATTGCACTACCAGCAGGAAGGTGTGCCACTGGTGGTCCTGGGTGGAATCGACTACGGAATGGGCTCGTCGCGGGACTGGGCCGCGAAAGGGACTTTCCTTCTCGGTGTCAAGGCGGTGCTTGCCAGGTCGTTTGAGCGAATCCATCGTTCCAACCTGGTGATGATGGGAGTGCTTCCCCTCGAGTTCTCGGATGGCCAGTCTGCAGATTCGCTCGGTCTCGACGGAACCGAGTCATTCGACATCGAGGTCGATGACTCCCTCGAACCAAGACAGGCCGTAACGGTGATCGCGAAAGCGGTTGGAGGGAAGGTAACCGAGTTCGAGACCGTGGTCCGGGTCGACACACCGATCGAAGTGGAGTATCTCCGCAACGGTGGCATCCTTCACTATGTCCTGAGAAGGATGGCCTCTGACTGACCCAACCCCCGATCCTCTTCCGGCGCGAAAACTGCTCCTCACCAGCGTTTTCGTCGGTGTCGTGATCGCCGGGCTCCTGGCGGCATGGGCGTTCGGTGACTCTGGGGATAGTGATGCAGCCCCCGACTTCACCGTCGAGTTGCTCGACGGTGGTTCGTTCACTCTGTCAGAGCACCTCGCCGACGACGGCCGGCCATTGATCCTCAACCTTTGGGCCTCCTGGTGTGGGCCCTGCCGGGCCGAAATGCCTGACATCGATGCCTACGCCCTGGCCCACCCCGAAATTGCTGTCCTCGGGGTCGCCGTCGAAGACGTACTGGCAAAGGCGCTCGAGTTCGCCGAGGAGGTCCAGGTGTCCTACCCGCTCGGGTTCGACGAGGGTGACTTTCGCGAGCTGTATCCGAGCATTGGACTGCCCGCCACCTATTTCATCGACCCCGACGGGACCATCGCCGGAGTTATCAACGGAATTGTCACCGAAGAGTCTCTCGACATTGGCTTCGACTAGGCCGGGGGCTTCGACTAGGCCAGGGGCTTCGACTAGGCCAGGGGCTTCGACTAGGCCAGGGGCTTCGACTAGGCCAGGGGCTTCGACTAGGAAACGCTTTCGAGACGTCCCTCGAGGACGCTGATGTAATCGACGTTGGGGCCTTCCACCAGTTCCGCAGTGATGATGAGTCTCTCCCTGGCGGAGAATTTCGGCGAGCAGGTGGTGAGGGTAAGCCAGCCTCCGGGCTTGTCATTGGTCACCCAAACGTCGGTGGGTAGCACGACGAAGCTTTCCCTGACCTCATAGACATGAGTGCCGATGGCCGTTTCGATTTCGATTCGATCACCGGGCTTGAGCAGGTCGAAGTCGAAGAAAGGCGCCCCGTAGGTTGTTCTGTGACCGGAGATCACCGCATTTCCGGGTTGTCCCGGTAGAGACGTTCCCGGCATGTGACCGGGCCCACGGGCGAGGGTCGGTTGCGAAACACCCTCGAACACAACGGCTTCGACACCAAGACGCTCGATAGACATGTGGGCAAACTCGCTGTCCTCTTCGGGCAGATTCTCCTGGTGATACTCAACCGTCCCGGGTGCGCTGACCGGGGCAGTCGTAGGCACAGCCACTTCTTCGACAGGGGGAAGTTCCAGTCTCGTTTGCTCGAGACTCGCAACTAGTTGGAGCTCCGCCTCGGCTTGAGCGCGTGCGTTGACAACATCGGTTCCGATGAGCTGCCAGCCCAGGTAGCCCAAAATGAACAGCCCGCTCCATATCAGCGTCCAACCAAGGATCTGAACCCTGTGCCGCATCGGTCCAGGCTAAATCACGAAATGACCTATTTACGGAAGATGATGCCCGAGCCCTATCTCAACCGTTACCGAATTGGGGCTCCCGTTTTTCGAGAAAAGCCGCAACCCCCTCCGCTGCGTCCTCGGACATCGCGGTCTCGGTCAAGCCGATCTGAAGACGATCGAGAGCCGCGTCGAAGTCGGCATCAAGCATCCCGTAGAACGAGTCTCTTCCGATCATCAAGGTGGAAGCGCTCGATCGGATGATCCCGTCGACGATCTCGTCGACCACCCCGTCGAGATCGTCCCGAGCAACTACTCGCGACACGGCGCCGAGACGCTGAGCCTCCACCGGGTCGATGGTTCTCCCGGTGAGCATCAGCTCGAGGACAGCTTTCCTCGGCATTGTCCGGGCGAGAATCGCAGAAATCATCATCGGCCAAAGCCCAACCCGAATCTCGGTGGTTCCCAGCTTGGCGTCCTCGACGCACACCGTGATGTCACAGGCGACCGCCAGCCCGAAACCTCCCGCCAGGGCGTGGCCATTGACCCGGGCAATCGTTGGCTTGCCACCACGGACCATCAGGCGGAATAGGTCGGCGAGAGCCCCACGCTCCCGGTGCAGCCCGACCGGGTCATCAACGAACGATCCGGAAAGGTCTCCCCCGGCCGAGAAAGCATTCTCTCCTGCCCCGGTGTAGACGATGACACCAACCTCGGGGTCGTCAACCGCGGCCCTCGTCGCGTCAAGAAGACCCGACATCGTCTCCACGGACATCGGGTTCCTGCGCTCGGGATCGTTGATTGTGATTGTCGCTCGACCGTTCGAGACTTTGTAGTCGATCATGTCTCAAGCTTTCTTGTGAACTGGCCCCTGCCGATTACCGTCGGGCTCCCATGTTATGGCTGGCGATAGTTCTCTTCTTGTCCTTGACCATCGCCATGCTCCGTGGTGGTCGTCTCACCAACCTCGGAGACATCGAGCTCAAGGCATGGTGGCTGCTGATACTCAGCTTCGGACTTCAAGGCGCACTTCTGGTCCCGAACGTGGGTTGGTCGGATTCAGTCGCTCTGGCAATGGTCCTGACCTCATTCGCATTTCTCATGGTTCTGGTGATCCTCAATCGAACCCAGACCGGGATGTGGCTCACCGGTTTGGGTGTGTTGATGAATTTCACCGTTATCGCCCTGAATGGCGGGATGCCGGTCCTGTCGGAGGCCGCAGAGGTGGCAAGTGGGTTCTCGATGTCAGTCCCCGACCTGTCTGAGTCCTACAAGCACGTCGTTCTCGACGAGACGTCACAACTGACATTCTTTGCAGATGTCATACCGCTTCGGGTGGGCAGTCTCGGCCAGGTCATCAGCCTCGGTGACGTTTTCCTCGCGGTCGGTCTTGGGCGGTTCCTCGAGCACGAGCTAAGACGGCCCCGGCGCTGGTTCAAGCACGGGGCCTCGGCTCAGGCAGGATCCGCGGCAGAGCGGTAGGCCCCCAATACGCCTCTTGCCTCGAGGAGACGTCTTACTGAGGCGACGACTTCGGGGTCGTATTCATAGGCCGCACCCGCGTGGAGTTTTTCCAAGGCTTGCAGTGGCGAGTGGCCCTTGTCGTGAACCTCCCAGTCGTACATCGCGGCAACCTTGATGATCCGGGAGACGTAAGAAACGTCAGGATCTGTTTGTTCTCCGGGTTTGCGGAAGGACTCGTATTGGTGGCGAACCGGCTCGGCGACACGGTCGAGATAGTGCGACTCGGCGATGATCTCGGCGCTCCAGCGTGCGATGTCGTCGTCTGTGTAACCCATCCGGAGGACCTGTGGCTCGTTGAGACTGACCCGGCCAATGTCGTGCATTAGGGCTGCATACTCGACGTCTTCGACCTGGCTCGGGCCGAAACCGAGTTCCTTGGCGATCGCCGAAGCCAGGGCTGTGGTCCTGTCGGCATGACCGTCGACGCCTAACCCGCTGACCTCCGGTATGCGTGCGAGAGCGCGGATTGTCTGCCTGTAGGTCACTTTTGTCTTTTGGAACCGCTTGAACGCGCTGTGGGCGAGCCCGTAAGGGAGGAGTGCGATGGGCAAAGCCCACAATCCGAGACTGGGGAACAGTTCGCCAAACAGGGCACCGGTGAGGGTTAGACCCAGGAAGACATTGAGATCGTGGATGAGTGCCCGGGCCAGGTAGGAGCGTGACAAGTCACGTGCTCCCAGGACCAGCATCGCTCGAAGCAGGACTTCGACGGCAATCCAGGCGCCTAAAGCCACCGCGAAAGGAAGAAGGTCCTCGAGGCCGCCGCTGAGCTCCTCAAACGGGCCGACCCGCAACGCCGAATAGACCGTCGCGTAGGTGAAATAGCCCGCAAAACGACGGAGAAGGGTGGGCAGCAACTCGTCGTGGCTCTCACCTCTCGAGTATCGCAGTGCCCACACCATGGCGAGACCCACTCCATAGGTTGCGATGGAACCGGCAAGATCGACACCGCTGCCACTGCTGAGCACAAACGGGATTGCGGCGGCGACGGCGAGTCCCATGGTGAACCTGTTGCCCGAGTTCGACGTGGCGACACCGACCAGTGAGGCAACGGCAAGCGTCGTCGTCGCGATGAGGAGATCGAACGGATTGCTGGTCGCCTGGGTCGCCGCATAGATGCCTACCGACCCGACAATGATCGGAAACGACCATGACGCGGCCGTGATGGTGCGAGGATTCCAATCAGCCACGGAGGGTCAACTCCGGTTCCTCGGCAAGACGACGGGCCATCTCTTCGTCGTTGACGTGGGGCGCACCCCAACGACGCCCGGTCTTTTCCAATGCCGTTTCGAAGGCATCCACCACGTCGGGGTGGAACTGGCCACCGGAATGACGTCGAAGCTCCCCCAACGCGTACTGCTGGGAAAGCGCCATCCGGTAGGAGCGTGCCGAAGTCATCGCGTCGAAGGAGTCGGCGACCGTCACTATGCAGGCCTCGAGACTCGGGGTGTGACCGTCCTTGTGCCCGGTTCCACCGTATCCGCTTCCGTCGAAATTCGAGTGGTGGCCAGATGCAATCTCGACCATCGGTTGGAGGAAGTCGACCTCGGCGAGGATCTCTTCGACGAGATGAGCATGCGTCTTCATCTCGGCGTACTCCTCGTCGTCGAGACGCCCTCGCTTTCTCAGCAACTCCGTGGGCACCGCCAGCTTGCCTAGGTCGTGGATGAGCGCCGCCCAGCGGATAGTCTCCAGTTGGGTTCCGGTGAAGCCAAGTTCCTCCCCGATCATCTGGGAAAAGACGGCAACCCTTTCGGTGTGGCCACGGGTGTACATGTCCTTGGCCTCCAGGGTCTTGACAAAACCCCGGATCGATCCGATGTGGGAGTCACGTAGTTGGGAGAAGGCGTAGAGCGACATGTGCCCGATCCCGTAGACACCTACCACCAGCATCAGCACCGCCGAGGGGCGTCCGGCGATGAGCCACGCGGCACCTATCAGCCCACCGAGCAAGCCCATCACAACCTGACTGCTGAAAAGGACATGCATCTTCGACCAGGGCTGGAGATTGTCCCGACCAAACACTGTCTTCACTGCCTTGCGAACCAGGACCGCTTGCACGGTGGTATAGGCGAGGGCGGCCAAAGACGAGGCCACCGCGACCCGGACCAGGTCATCGGTCGATGCCCCATCGAGATGACCGAGATTGACATCGAGGAGAAACCCGGCAACTGCGGCCGCCAGGACCATCTGACCAAAGTTGACCATCGGTTGGTACCAGCGTCGCTCCATGATGTCCCTAGGGACCAATGGTCCAAGCGCGGCCATGGCCGCCATCGCAAACATGGCATTGGTGCCGGGTTCGAGGGCAAAGATGACCCCTGCGGTCATGATCACCATCACGCCCGATGACATGAACAGCCGGTCGTTGACCTCGACGGCATAGAACTCGAGAAGAACGAAGAGCCCGGCAAAAAGGAACCACGCCATCCAGTTGGGTGGATCGGACACCAGGTATGTCAGCACCAGGGTGATTAGACCCGCGACGAAATAGGGAACTGCGACCCTGAGCCTGCGCTGAGTTGCGGGACGGAGACGGTCATACCGCCCCCGCAGCCTCCGTTTTCTAAACCATTTCATGGAACCCCGTCGGACATCTTGCCTGATGTGGTTGATGAGCCGGCGTCAATGTTCCTATCCGGCCTTCACGACTCCTTGGAGCGCGATAGGCAAAGAGATTTCGGATCGAATTGGACCTTCATTACTTACACGCCACCTTCGGTGCAACTTTGCCGACTTTGTGGGTCGACAACGACATCCGCTCCGCTGGGATAGTTGGCGTTCATTACCAAGGCCGACAATCGACGCCGGGCTCACCAGTCTCTCCCCCACAGTCCCCTGCGGAGGAATTTCACATGTCAACAAGGCCCCTGACTTCGCCCGCCACGGGCTGAGGCAGTCCCGGTCAGAGACCTCGACTACCCCACGGTTCCATTTGGATAGATCCAGCACCCCCAATCTATAGGCAATGACAGAGATCAACAAGAGAAAAGGCTGTGAGCTATGCCACTGAAATCGATTGCATCCGGTACGATGCGACGACAGTGGACACCACCTCTCTTCAGGAGAAAATCGGGCGTATCGACGGTGTCGAAGCGGCACGTGTTGTCTCCGGAGTGGCGGGATCGAAGAAATCCATGTTCTGGCACGGAAAAACAAGCCGGCCAAGCAACTTGTGAGGGACGTCCAGTCTCTTGCCCAGGCACTCTTTGACACCGACATCGATCGTCGGGTCGTATCGGTCGTCCAACTTGCCGACGCCGACCTCGACAGCGGAAACCGGCCCGCTCTGGTCGACGTCGCCGAAACCCTGGACGGGGCACGCGCCGACGTCACCGTCAACCTCCGCTGGCACACCGAGCTGTTTTCCGGAACCGTGACCGGAGCCGCAGCTGTCGCGACCCGAGCCCGTCAGGTGGCGGACGCCACTCTCGAGGCACTCCGTGGAGGAATCCACGACGACGCTGCTGTCGCGATCAGTTCGATGGACGTCCCCACTCTCGGCCGCCGTCAGATGGCAATCGCCCAGGTCGTGTTGGTCACCGAGGCGAGCGAGCGGATGCTGATTGGGTGCGCCTACGTCGAGGACGACGAGACACGAGCTGTGGTGAGGGCCGTCCTGGACGCACTCAACAGAGTCCTCCCCGACCTCCAGGCATCCTGACGCAACACGCGGTCGCAACTCCGCACCATCTCTCTGCCGAAGCGGCGAGACACATCCTCGACGCGGGAGGCAACGCGGTAGACGCCGCAGTAGCCGGCGTCGCCGCCCAGGGAGTCGTCGCCCCCGAGACTTGCGGTGTCGGCGGAGACATGTTCGCGCTGATCCATCAGCCGGGATGGTCCGTGCCACGTGCATTGAATTCGTCGGGCCGGGCCGGATCCGGCGCCGATCCCGAGGAGCTTCGCAGACTGGGGCTGGCCGAGATCCCGACCGACCATCCGATGACCGTAACGGTCCCCGGATGTGTTGACGGAATGACGACTCTTGTCAACGACCTCGGCCGTTTGTCCCTGGCCGAATGTCTCGACCCGGCGATTGAACTCGCCCGAGAGGGCTTCGAGGTGTCGACCGAGCAGGCTTTCGCTTTTTCGCTGACGGCGGCTGTGTATGTCTACAACCCTGCAGTTTCCGACTTCTACCCCGGTGGCCAGGTGGTCTCGCTGGGTGATGTCGTCCAGCGGCCCGCACTCGCTGAGACGCTTCAGTCGGTCGCCGACGATGGCCGCAAAGCCTTCTACCAGGGGCAACCGGGGGGCGACATCATCGACGCACTGGGCGGCGCGATCACGGCCTCGGATCTGGACCTGAACAACGCGGAGTGGATAGATCCGATCGGATGTGAGGTCGGCGGCTTGACCGCCTGGACCACTCCCCCGAACTCACAAGGATATCTGGGACCGGCAACCCTGGCTGTATTCGAGATGCTTGACCCCCCGGAGGACCCAAACGACCCGACCTGGTGGCATTTGCTGATCGAGGCGTACCGTTCGTTGGCCTGGGAGCGAAACGACGTAGTAGCCGATCCCGAACACACGCCACTTCCGCCTGAATTACTCCTCGATCGGAAACGGCTTGAGCGCAGCGCGTCCACAGTGGATCACGACCGCAGCGGTGTCTGGCCGAAGGGGATGGGTAACCAGTCCGGGACCTGTTATCTCTGTGTCTCCGACGCCGACGGCATGACCGTCTCCATGATCCAGTCCAACTACCGGGGAATGGGCTCGGTCTTCGGAGCGGCGAACTCGGGTTTTCTGCTTCAGGACCGGGGCGGCGGGTTCAGCCTCATGCCCGGTCACCCCAACGAGTTGGGGCCGGGCAAGCGTCCGCTTCACACGCTCTCCCCCACGATCTGGACCGAAGGGCCCAACCCTCGCTGGGCTATCGGGAGCCGGGGTGGCGCAGTACAGCCACAATTGGTGGCTCAGATCGCGGCACGGGCCGTGCTGGGAGGTGCCGACCTCGACTCCGCCCAGGCTGCCCCTCGTTGGACGGTTCAGGAGTTCGGGCCATGGGCCGAGCCAAGATTCGAAGTGGAACCGGGTGTGTCCCCGGACCTTCTCGACGATCTCCGCGGGCGGGGTCACGACATCGAGGAGTTGGACGAGTTGCAGCCGGGCTGGGGACCGATTTCGATCATCGCCCTCGACGAAGAGGGCCCACGCGCCGCCGCCGACCCTCGGGTCGACACCGCGACTGCCCTCCTCTTCCCCTAATTGGGTTCGAAACGCGTCATAAACGACGCGTTTCAGTCCCAATTACGGACGTTGCAACTCCGCGATCGTCTGTTGCTTGGCGTCGGGGTCCATGTCGAGTGCCGAACCGACTGTGTAGAAGCCGACCCGTTGCACCCGACCCGCATAATGCTCCTTGATCGCTGATCCCAGCTTGTCCAAAGGGGCGACCACACCGACCTCGCGCACGACCTCGTCCGGGACCAGGCCCGGCATCTCGTCCCAGCGACCCTGTTTGGACATGGCATTCAACTGATCGCCGAAGTCCCAGCCGTTGGCCTCGAGCACCGGCTTGTAGGACGGCGTGGACGCGTAGAAGGAAATCTGTTGACGGACCGGCTCCATCGCCTGCTCGATCTCAGCCTCGGTCTCGCCGGTCATGACAAAAACGGTGGTCGCCATCTCCACATCATCCAAAGACCGGCCTGCCGACTCGGCTCCTTTCCTCATGTTCGGGAAGACCACATCGTCGAGGTACTTCGGTGTGTGGAACGGGTGGACATGGAAGCCGTCGCAGAGCTCCCCGGTCAGCTTGCTCAGGTAGGGCCCAACTCCGGCGATGTACACCGGGATGTCCGGGTGTTGGATCGGCCCGGGATCGAAGAAGGGTGTCATCAGGGAGAACTTGTAGAACTCACCGTCGTACTTCAGCGGAACCGCGTTCTGCCAGGTGTCCCAGATCGCCTTCATGGAGAGGATGTAGTCGCGAAGACGGGGGCCGGGACTGTCCCACACCGTGGAGAAGCGACGGGTTATGTGACCACGCACCTGGGTTCCCAGCCCGAGCATGAATTTGCCTTTCGAGAGGTGTGCCAGATCCCAGGATGTCATGGCCGTCACCATCGGTGACCTCGGAAAGGCGACCGCGATCGCTGTGCCCAGTTCCAAACCGGGAGATTCCAACGCGGCAACAGGCAGCGCCAGGAAAGGGTCGTGCTGGGTCTCGGTCGTGAAGAAACCGTCGTATCCGAGGTCGGAGGCGTCACGTGCAGCCGGAGCCGCTTGCTCTAGCGTCGTCGAGTAGTAGTAGTCCACTTTCATATCGACTGATCGTAGATGCCGTCGTGACATTGGTACTCTTATACGAAGATGATCAAGAAACTTGCAAAGGTGATAGGTATTGCCGGTGGCGCCGCCGCCGTTCTTTGGGCGATGCGGGATCGTTTCGTCTCCGTCGCCATCTCCCGCGAGCCCGAGGCACCGACATTTCGGGCAACACCCACCGAGCAGCCTGACCTGAGCATCGACACCGTCGATGGCATCGGGCCGGTTTTCGCAGGACGGCTCCAGGAAGCGGGACTGGACAACGTCTACAAACTTGCCGCCGCATCACCCGACAAGGTTGCCGAGGCCGCTGGTGTGAGCGGAGCGCGAGCACGGTCCTGGATCGAGCAGGCCGAAGCACTCCACTGAGTCGGAAATGCCCTACCTCCACGCTCCCGAAGACCTCGGGGAGCTACTCGATGGTGAACCGTCCTACCGGGTAGATCAACTCAGGCAATGGCTCTACGACGCGCCGGTCCTGCACGCCCGAGATATGACCAACCTCCCCGCTGAAGTACGGGACCGATTCGCCGAGACACTGTGGCCCTTCGCGGTGGAGATGGAGCAGTCCGCCGACTCGGGGACAACACGCAAGTGGCTATTCCGGGCTCCCGACGGTGCTGCCATCGAGGCCGTGCTCATGGGGTATCCGAAGCGGGCCACGCTATGCATCTCGAGTCAGGCCGGTTGTGCACTGGGATGCACGTTCTGTGCCACCGGCCAGTTCGGGTTCGAGCGGAATCTCCAGGCAGGTGAGATCTTCGCCCAGGTCGCATTCGCCCAGGCGTTCCTTCGTCAGATCGGCATGCCAGGAGTGCCGGACCACCTCACGAACATCGTGTTCATGGGGATGGGCGAGCCGCTGGCCAACTACGACAGGGTTCGGGAGTCGATACGGCGCATGGTCGAAGTCATGGGTCTCTCGGCTCGGTCGATAACGGTGTCCACCGTCGGGATAATCCCCGGCATAAAGAAGCTGGCCGACGAGCCATGGCCGGTCAACCTCGCCGTGAGCCTTCACGCAGCCGACGACGATCTGCGCAGCTCACTGGTTCCGATCAACAAGAGATACCCCCTCGAGGATCTCGAAGCCGCCGCACAGGAGTACTTCGACAAGAAGGGGCGCAGGCTCTCGATCGAGTGGACGATGATGGACGGCGTCAACGACGACGATGATCAAGCCCGCAAACTGGCGAGTATCGCAAAGCGGCTGCGTGCCCACGTCAATCTCATTGCCCTCAACCCGACACCTCTCACCGACGAAGCCGCGTCGTCGAAAACGCGCATCATGCAGTTCGCCGATGTGCTTGGGAAATTGGGTGTCAACGTGACGATCAGAAACACGCGGGGCAGCGAGATCGATGCAGCGTGTGGCCAGCTCCGGGTTCTGTCCGGGAAGCCCGGTTTGAAGGTCAACCCGACAAAGGTCACTAGCTAGCCGAACTGTGGAAAACTCGAGATCTGCGGTTAGGGTGACGCTCGCGGATTGAGTCAGGGGCTTGAAGGAGCTGTGCCTTCATGCCAGTCAAACGTCGCGTCCGAGCGGTAGCCGCCGGTGCGATCATCGCTCTTATTGTCGCGGCCTCTTCGGTTGACTACACCGTTGAAGGCGGCGACACACTCGGAAAGATTGCCAAGGCACATGGCGTGTCTGTGACCGCGCTTGCTGACGCGAACGACATCTCCAACCCGAACCTGATTCACATCGGCCAGGTTCTCGTCATCCCCGGCGAAGAAGGCAAACCGGATGAGGTCTATGTCGTCAGACGCGGCGACACACTTCGCAGGATCGCGTCGAACTACTCCACATCAGCGTCGGTGCTTGCCGAAGCCAACAACATCAGCAACCCGAATCTGATTCGCATCGGCCAGAAGATCGTTGTTCCCGGGAGCGGTGGTTCCAGTCCAAATCCCAGCCCGCAGCCCACACCGACTCCGAAACCGAACCCCTCCTCCAGGTCGGGCAAGTCTCATATTGTGAGGTCCGGCGAAACGCTTAATTCGATCGCCTCCAAGCACGGAATCAGCAGCGACCAGATCGCCGCAGCGAATGGGATTGTCAGAGGAAGGATCTACGTCGGGACCCGGTTGTGGCTCGATGGACCTTCCTACGTTGCCCCGAGTGGTGGCGGTGAAAGCGGCACCTACACAGTCAGGCGTGGTGACCGTCTCCGGGACATTGCAGTTTCGCATGGAACAACAATTTCCAAACTCGCCGAGCTCAACGGGATCGCAAATGTGAACCTGATCCGCTCGGGCCAGGTGCTGACTCTTCCCGGAGGAAGCCAGTGGGTGTGCCCGGTTAGGAACACGCGCTATTTCAATGACTGGGGCTACCCCCGTGGGGGTGGGTCCAGATTCCACGAGGGAAACGACCTGTTTGCTTCTCGTGGCACAGAAGTCAGGGCGCCCGTTTCGGGGAAGGTGGTGCAGAAACAGGGCAACATCGGGGGGAACCAGGTCAATCTCTCCGGTAGTGACGGCATCGTCTATCTGAACAGCCATCTCGATTCGTATGGAAAGAGTGGACAGGTCAACGCCGGCGATGTCATCGGATACATCGGCACCACCGGGAACGCCCGGGGATCGAGCCCACATCTCCACTTTGGGATGTACTACAACGGCCTCGCGATCAACGCCTACCCGAGTCTGGTGGCGAACGACTGCTAGCCGGGCCGGGTTATCTCGAATCGCTCGCGAGAAGTGATGTAGGCGTTGCCGGCCAGACGCCCGATGGCCCGGATCACGTCGGTGTCGATGCGGGTGCCATCGAGGGCATCCTCTCGTACGTGAATCGCGAGGACTTCCCCGATCACCAGACGTGATTGCCCCTCCTGACCCAGGTGGATGACCTCCACGACCTTGCACTCGAGGTTGGCCGGTGCCTCGGCAACCATGGGGGCATCGACCCTGTTTCCGACGACGGCCGTCAGCCCGGCTATCGCAAACTCATCCTCGTCGACACCAAACGAGCCCGAAGTCACCGACATCGCGGCTGCAACGTCCTCGGAGACGATGTTCACGGTGAACTCCCCCATCTCCTCGGCCAGAGCGACCGAGTCCTTGGGCCGATCGGGGTGACGCCCTCCTGAAAAGAGGACCGTCGGAGGGTTGGCAGCAACCACATTGAAGAACGAAAACGGTGCGAGATTGAACGAGCCGTTGCCACGACGGGTGCCAATCCAACCGATCGGCCTCGGTACGACCAGACCGGTGAGGAGCTTGTAACGATCCCGCGACTCGATATCGGATAGATCGAAGGTCTTCTTGTTCACAGCATCACCTCGCGCAGATGGTCAAGACGGATAGACCCTGCTTCCAACATCCTCCGGTGAAAATCCTTCCGGTCGAAGTCGGCGCCCTGTCGGGCCATCCCCTCCGCCCTCATGTCGAGAATCTCCCGCTCTCCAACCTTGTACGAAATGGCCTGGGCAACCCAGCCCAGGTACCTCTTCACCTCCGATACCGCAACGTCCCGGGGGTTGATGCCGACCTTCTCGATGTAGTCGACGGCAATGTCGTAGTCCCAGGCCGATCCTTCGTGGAGTGGTGCACCCTGGGGAATCCTCATCTCCAATTGGGTGCCGATATCCACGACAATTCTCGTTGCCCGGAACAGTTGACTTGAAAGCAGCCCGAGTCTGTATTCGGAAATCTCGAAGTACCCCAACTCGTCCATCAGGTTCTCGGCATACAGCGCCCACCCCTCCCCGGAACCGGACTTCCAGATAAAGTGTCGATGGAAGCGGGAGAGTCTCTCTCGCTGCAGTTTCGCAAACCCGACCTGAAGATGGTGCCCCGGAAAACCCTCGTGGTATGCCGTGGTCACCTCCTGCCAGAACGGGATTCGCTCCCGGTCGCCCGGTGCGTACCAGATCGACCCCGGTCGGCTGAAGTCTTCCGATGGCGGGTGATACCAGGCACCGAGACTGACACCGGCAGGCGCCATGTTGACCGTGACTTTTCGTATCTCCTCGGGGACGTCGAAATGAGTGCCACTCAGTTGCTCGACGGCGGTGTTCTGGATCTCCTGGACGAAATCGACAAAGGGCTGGCCTGAGGGCGCCGAGCGCTCGGGATCGGTATCGAGCATTTGCATGACCTCGACCACCGTTTTATCGGGATCGATCTGTCGGGCGGTGCTCACCATTTCCTCTCTGAGCCGGTGGACCTCGTCCCACCCCCACTCGTAGGTTCCCTCTGGATCGAGGTCCATCCCGAGGAAGTAGTCAGCGCCCTCCAGATAGCGCTCCCTGCCGACGGCGTCCTCTTCGGGCGCGACCGGCACGTACTCGGTCAACAGCCAGTCGGCGAAGGCCGCACAAGAGTCACGGGCGTGCATCGCCGCGGTCTCAACGTCTTCAGGGTTCCCTCCACTGGTCGCGGCTCGAGTGGCGAACTCGCCAAACGTCGACTCGGGCCCGGCTACCGCCTGCACCTGCTCGGCGACGCTTTCGACCTGCCTCCGCGCCACTGCCATGCCTTCATCCAAACCGGCTTGAAGACTGCGTCGATACCCATCGAGCAGTTGGTCGAAGGTCGAAAGTCGCCGAACGATGTTGTCCCAGGCTTCGAACCCCTCCATGTCGGCCAGATCGAAGGTGTCTCGTGCCCGCTGGAAGGGGCTGAAGCTGTGATTGAGGTCTCGTTTCCAATGGCCCGAGTCGTATCGGCGATTCAGCTCCTCGAGATAGGCGTCGACCACGACGGCGGCGAAACGCTCCACCGGGTCGGGATGGTCCAGTTGTGAAGCCAGTTCGGCTCGAGCCAAGACACGCAGTTCGTGCTTGGCAGCCTCCCCGTCCGGAGAGAGGTCGTCCCATCGGTCGTCGCGGCCGGGCAGTCCATAGGTGGTGGCAAGAATCGGGGAGAGATCGGCGTAGGACTCTGTCAGTCGATCAGAGATGTCGAACGGTGTTGGCATACGCGGAAGGCTAAAGGGTGGCTGGAGTATTCGCTGCACGGATACCCTGCATCAGGTGAGCGACCTTATCGACGTGCGTGAGGACGAGCGTTTCGACGTCGACCGTCTCGCGACCTGGACCTCGTCAATCCATGATCTTCCGGATGGGACGCCAGAGATCCTTCAGTTCGGCGGGGGCAAGGCCAATCTCACCTACCTGTTGTCCTTCCCCGATGGCAGCGAGCTAGTCCTGCGACGACCGCCACTCGGCCCCGTCGCCGCGAGTTCGCACGACATGGGACGGGAATACGGGGTCCTTTCGAGACTCTGGCAATCCTTCGACAAGGCTCCGAGAGCTGTCGCCTACTGCGAAGACCCGGAAGTCATCGGGAGCCCTTTTTTCCTCATGGAACGAAGAAGGGGGATCGTGGTTCGGACAGACGTGCCCGCCGCTTTTGGCGGCGGCGACGACAACACGGCCAATCGTGCGCTTTCTGAGGTCGTCGTCGATACTCTCGCCGAGTTCCATGCCGTGGACCCGGCCCGGTGTGGGCTGGACGACCTGGGCCGTCCCGAGGGATTTCTCGATCGTCAGGTGTCCGGCTGGCAGGCACGATGGGATGCAGCAAGACATGAGGAGAACCCGGTGGCCGACGAACTGGCGACGTGGCTCTCGGATAATCTCCCGAACTCGCCCGAGCCGACCCTCCTCCACAACGACTGGCGCCTCGACAACATGGCCGTCTCCGAATCCGAGCCAGGTGTCTGCGTCGCTGTGTTCGATTGGGACATGGCCACCCGCGGGGATCCACTCGCTGACCTCGGCACACTGATGGGCTCGTGGTTCGACCCTGGTGAGGCGCCCCCCGGTCTCGGAATGATGCCGACGACCGCGCCGGGATGGATGAGCAGGAAGACAGCGGTCGAAAGATACGGCGAGATGTCGGGGCGTGATCTCGGAGAGATCGACTGGTATCTCGTGTTCGGCTCGTGGAAGCTCGCGGTGATCCTCCAGCAGATCTACATCCGCTGGCTTCGCGGCCAGACCGACGACCCGCGCTTCGAAGCTCTCGGAATGGGGGCGCGACTCCTCTTCGACCACGCCGCCGAGCGTCGCAACTGACAGTTCGGCTTGCGGTATACCATGCCGCCTCCACTCTCCTCCGGGAACACTCCGCATGTATGCAGTAGAAGCAGTCGACATCGTCAAGACGTTTGGAGAAATCCGCGCTCTCGATGGCGTAACCGTCAGGTTCGAGCCCGGAATCGTCTACGGCTTCCTCGGGCCAAACGGTGCCGGTAAGACAACCCTGATCAGGGTTCTCACCACGCTCCTCAAGCCCGACTCGGGCACAGCAACGGTCGATGGGATAAACGTCCTCGAAGATGCTGTGGCGGTCCGACAGCACATCGGGCTGGCCGGCCAGTACGCCGCGGTCGATGAGTACCTGACCGGTCGGGAGAACATCGAAATGGTGGGACGGCTCTACAACCTCAGTTCATCTGACGCCAAAGCACGCGCCGATGAGGTGCTGGAACGCATACATCTCACCGAAGCCGCGCATCGTCAGGTCAGGACCTATTCGGGAGGTATGCGCCGGCGTCTCGACCTTGCCGCTTCCATGGTCGGAAAGCCGAGGGTTCTCTTTCTGGACGAGCCAACTACAGGGGTCGACCCGGCAAGCCGCCTTGACCTGTGGGATCTGATCGAGGAGTTGGTCGAGGGCGGAACCACATTGCTCCTGACAACCCAATACCTGGAGGAAGCAGATCGCCTCGCCGACCGGATCGGTGTCATTGACCACGGGAAGCTGATTGCCGAAGGCACCCCTGATGAGCTCAAGGATCAGATGGGTGGCGATGTCGTCGAGATCCACGTCCACCCTGAGGACCGAGCTGCTGCTGCTGCCGCGATGGCCCGGGTCGATGGCGACGAGCCGGTCGTCGAAGGCAACTCGATCAGCATTCCGGCTCCTGACGCTGCACAGACGCTGACAGCCGTTGTGCGGGAACTCGACGCTTCGTCGGTGGCTCCAAAGGACATCGCCCTCCGTAAACCAACTCTCAACGACGTCTTCCTGACCCTGACCGGCCACAAGGCAGAAGACGAGGTCGCGCCCGTCGCGGCTCGTGCCCGGAGGGGAGGCAGGTCATGACCACGACAACATCGCGTCGCAAAAGGCGGGTCGGCCTACGGGCGACGATCACCCACACCAGAGTCATCACGAAGCGGAACATGCTGCGAAACATCCGGCTGCCGCAACTGGTGTTCTTCGCCACCGTCCAGCCGGTGATGTTCCTGCTTCTCTTCAACTATGTCTTTGGTGGCGCCATCACGACCGGGACGCCGGTTGGCGCCGACGATTACATCCAATTCCTGATCCCCGGAATCCTGGTGCAAACCGCTGTCTTCGGATCGGCTCAGACCTCACTCGGCCTGACCGAGGATCTCGCGGCCGGGATCATTGACCGCTTCCGTTCCCTTCCAATGGCACGCTCAGCCGTCCTGGCCGGGCGGACATTTGCCGATCTGGTGAGGAATGTCTTTGTGAACACGTTGATGTTGTCAGTCGGCTTTCTCATGGGATGGCGTTTCGAGCAGGGGTTCGCCAGCATGGTTCTCGGAGTGGCTCTCGTTCTCTCCTTTGGCTACTCGATGTCGTGGGTGATGGCCACGATCGGCCTTGCGGTGAAGAGCCCCGAAGCAGCCCAGACCGCCGGATTCCTCCCCATTTTCCCATTGGTTTTCGCCTCGTCGGTGTTTGTGCCCGTCGAGTCGATGCCGGACTGGCTCCAGAGTTTCGCCGAAAAGCAGCCGATCACGATCCTGACCAACACGGCACGATCTTTGATGCTGCCCGAGGAATCACTCCCCTTGCTCGGACTCGATAGGGGAACTCTGATTCTTCAATCGCTGGCGTGGACAGCAGTGATAATCATCGTGTTTGCCCCGCTCGCCGTCCGTCAATATCGAAGGGCCGTTGGCTAGAGATCAGCAGTCCTGAGGATGAGATCACTGATCTCGATCAGTAGTCGATCCCCCGCCGTGCGATAACCCCACGGTCGTAGGCATGCTTGACCTTGCGCATGTCGGTGACCGTATCGGCAACCTCGACGATCTCTTGCGGCGCGTCACGCCCGGTGAGGATGAGGTTCAAGGTCTCGGGGCGCGTTTGAACGGCATCAACCACGTCCTCGATCGCGATCCAGCCCCAGTTGATCGGGTAGGTGATCTCATCGAAGACCAGCAACTGGTACTCACCCGATTTGATCTTCTCTTTCGCCGTCTCCCACGCCTGACGCGCAATCGCCTCGGATTCTTCCATGTTCTCCGAGTCCCAGGTGAAGCCGTCCCCCAGCACCCACCAATCGATGCCGATCTGCCTGCCAATCGTCTCCTCGCCGACGCTCCACTCGCCCGACTTGAGGAACTGGACGACACCGACCTTCCAGCCTCTGGCCACGGCGCGAATAGCCGTCCCGAATGCGGCGGTCGACTTCCCTTTTCCGTCACCGGTGTTCACCAGGACCAGAGAGGGCTCCCTTTCGGTCGCCTTCTGTGGGGCCTCGGTTGGCGGCTCGGCCTTCGGAGTGCTGTCTTCAGTCACGCTCGATCCTGGTCGGTATGACGGTTGGGCCGTCCCCATTGTTGACGACCCGGATCCCGGCACCGTAGTGCTTCAACAGATTGGCTTCTGTCAAGACGGTCGACGCGTCGCCGTCGGCAACGATCTCCCCTGAAGCCATCATGGCGAGGCGATCGGCAAAACGGCCGGCCATCGTCAGATCGTGAACAGCGGTGACGACGGTCAGGCCGTCGTGTTTTCGCAGTTCGTCGAGGATCTCGAGCACCTCCATGGCATGGCCGATGTCGAGACTCGAAGTTGGTTCGTCGAGCAATAGGACCGGCGCCTCCTGAGCCAGGGCCCGTGCCATGACGGCCCGCTGTGCTTCGCCCCCTGAGAGTGTCCCCAAGCGTCGTGCCGCGAACGCGGACAGGTCGAGCCGTTTCAGCGAGCCCATCACCGAATCGAGGTCATGCTGGGTCTCACCGCCGACATAGCCCAGGTGGGGTGTTCTCCCCAGCAGGACATAGTCGGAAACCGACATCTCCTCGGGCAGTCGGGGTCGTTGTGGCATCCAGGCGATGTCCAGGCCCCGTCTCAGATCGTGCTCCCCGACATCTACAGATCCCTCGTAGTCGACAACGCCGACAGCGGCCTTGAGCAGCGTGGACTTCCCGGCGCCGTTGGGCCCTATGAGCCCTAACCACTCGCCCCGGCCGACCTCAAGCGAGAGTGGACCCACCACACGCGTCTTCCCGAATGTGACGGCGACGTCTCTCCAGGCAATCACTGCGGGCCTCGCATCGTTCTGAGCACCAGGACAAAGAAAGGCGCCCCAAGGAACGCAGTCACTACCCCGATCGGGATTTCTGCGGGAGCCGCAGCAGTCCTCGCGATGAGATCGGCCACGACGAGAAATGACGCCCCATAGATGATGGAGAGCGGAATGATCACCCGATAGCTCCATCCAGTCAGAAGCCGAACAGTGTGAGGGACGATCAGTCCGACGAACCCGATCAGCCCGCTGACCGAGACCGCCGCAGCCGTTGCCAGAGTGGCCGCAAGAACTACAAACCGTCTGACTCTGACCACACGGACGCCGAGGGCTTCCGCCTCGTCGTCGCCAAGGGCAAGGACGTCGAGAAGACGGCCATGGATCAGCAGGACCACACTGGCCACCACCGCGTATGGCAGAAGGGTTATCACGTCGCCCCACCCGACTGTGACCAGCCGACCAAGGATCCACGAGTAGACCTCGCGCAGCGTGTCGAGATTTCGCTGCAGGAGGAAGGTCTGAATCGCCGTGGCAAAAGCCGCCACGGCTACCCCGGCAAGGATGAGCGACGTCGTCGTCCGCCCGCCGACGCTCTTTCCCAGAACATACGTGAGCGCCACCGCCGCCAACCCGCCCACAAATGCGAGGATCGGAACCACGCCGCTGGCACCCTCGAATGCGAAAACGAAGGTTGCACCGAGCCCTGCACCGGCAGCAACGCCTAGAAGGTACGGATCGGCAAGGGGGTTGCGAAAGACACCCTGGTATCCGGCACCCGCCACCGCCAGCACGGCGCCGACGATCGCGCCCATGGCGATTCGAGGAGCACGAATCTCGAGGATGACCCGTTGCTCGATCTCGTTCAGGCCGTGTTCTATCTCCACTCCCGGAATCGAGTCGAGGAGGACGCCGATGCTGCCCAGCGGATCGATGTCCACTGATCCAGACTGGAGACCCCAGACGAGGCTGATCGCCAGGACCGCGAAGGCGAGCAGCCAGCCCAAAGCCCCGACCCGTGCCGGAGCGATCGACTCCCGGGTCTTGGTGTCGCTCAAGACGTCAGCAAGTACTCCGCAATGGCATCCGAGATCGAGCGAAGGAGATCGACGACGCGGGGACCCCATCGCGATGCAATGTCTTCATCGAGAGTTGCTATGGCGCCGTTCTGGATCGCTGACATCTGGTCCCAACCAGGACGCAGGGCAATAATCGCCGGAGTCATGCCAAGGCTGGCATCAGCGAGAAAGATGAAGTCAGGGTCCGCCGCCACCAGATACTCCGAAGACAATTGCGGAAACCCGAACTGATCCGCATCCGCTTCATCGGCAACGTTTTCCAGGCCGAGGAGGCCGTAGAGCTGGCCAATGAAGCTGAACGACGACGCGGCATACAGGGTTGGGTCGGCCTCGTGAAAGATTGACAGGCCTTCGGGGACAGGTGAGCCGTCGACGACGATTTGGATATCGGTCTTGATCTGTTCCACCAGGTCGGCCGCCTCTTCGACATGACCGGTAGCTCCACCAAGAGTCTCCGTCTGCGTGTAAGAGTCATCGAGGGAGAGAGCGGTGGGCAGAATCAACACCGGGACGTCGAAAACCGACAACCCTGTCACCAACTCACCGGGGTCCCAGGACGCGACGACCAGGTCGGGCCCATAAGTGAGTATTGCTTCGATGTTGGGGTTGAACCCCGTCAGGGTCGTCGTGGGGGCTTCGTCGGGGTAGTTGGAGTATTCATCAACGGCGACAACCTGTTCGCCGGCCCCCATGGCAAATAGCATCTCGGTCGCGGTCGCCGACAGTGACACGATGCTCACCGGCCGGTCTTCGATAGTCACCGACCCGTTCATGTCTTCGACAGTCACCGGAAACCCGTCGTCCAGGGTTGTCGTCGTCGCCGACTGTGTGGTCGTAGTGCTCGCGATCGTCGTGGTGGTCTCACCAGTTGTGGCGACTGTTTCCCCACCCAAGCCGCACGCAGCCAGGACGAGGATCAACGCCAGGAGAGGCGTAGTCCTTCTCATATAGAAACATCCTCCGTTTCGGAGGATGAAGAGGTGTGTGGCTTCCCTGAGCCCGCGCTTACGTCTTCATCCGAGACTTTCGTCGTGGCTCCGGAGTCAGGCGACCTGGCTGATCTCTCTCCGTGGAGAGGGCTTCACAGTTGCGGGACAGCGCCGGGTTCTAACCGGCTTCGCTGGCCTCCAGAACACCCGCCGGTAGTGGCAGGTAGGGCAATGCTACCAAACCCGCCACAGAGCGGCTCGGGGACCTGGTTACTGCTCGGGGGGCGGCGGCAGCACGCCCAATGTCGCGAATAGGCTGATCTCCTCGCCGTCGCGAATGACAATCAGTTCAACGGTGGTGCCCGGCCGATGAGTCCTGACCTGAGCCGCCAGATCGCGGGAACCTTGAACTTCTACTCCGTCGATGGAAGTCACGAGATCTCCGATCTCGATCCCTGCGCCATCGGCTCCGGATCCCCCGGTGATCTCGGTGATCAGGGCACCGGCCTGCCCGGACTCAACGTTGGAGACGTTCACACCCAGGAAGGCAAAGTCGAGACTCTCCCCTGCGAGAACTGCCGTTGCGATGTCAAAGGCCACGTCGATTGGCACCGCGAAGCCGACACCGTCGTTCGCGCCGGAAACGCTGAATATCGACACGTTGATCCCGAGGACCTCACCCTGACGGTTGACGAGGGCGCCGCCGGAGTTACCCGGGTTGATCGCGGCATCGGTCTGGAGAACAGATCGTGGGCCGACCGCGCTATTGATCGACTGGTTGACAGCCGAGACGATGCCCGCGGTCACAGTTGACTGGAGACCCCACGGGCTTCCCACTGCGATGGCCAATTGACCGGCACGAGGATCTGTATCAAGAGCCAGTGTGGCAGAGGGCAAACCGGTCCTATCCACCCGGATGACGGCAACGTCGAAATCGCTGTCACCACCCAAAACCGTGCCCTCGATCTCTTCGCCATCAGCAAGACGAACAGTGACGATCTCTTCGCCGGCGACAACATGGGCCGCCGTCAAGATCAGGCCATTGGAGTCGTAGATCACTCCCGAGCCGAGCCCATCAGCGGTGGCGATTTGAACGACCGAGGGAAGGATTATGTCTGCGGCATCGGCGATCGGCTCATCCGAGGGAATGAAGGATGGTGTCTCGACAGTCGGATCGGGGGTCGCTTCGGTCGCGATAGACCCGGTCTCCACCTCGGAAGCTTCTACCGGCTCGGCTTCGGTTCCACCCTGATCCAATAGCGCCAGAACCCCGGCCCCGACAGCGAGCAGGACCACTGCCAGCAAGAGGAGCGGCCACAGGCTCTTCCTCTTCGGCTCTGTGAACTCGGTGGTTTCGTGCTGATCAATCATGTAATTAGACCTCCTGGCAAGGTCAAAGGTATCGACTCTTCATTAAGTGTTCGTAAACGGTGTGCTATCGGGATGTTCTGATTCGGCCTCTGAGGTCGGCAACCAGATGAGCATTGTGGTTCCACCACCTTCTGTCTGGAGACTCTCGACGACGCCATCGTGAGCATCGACAATCTGAGAGACGATCGACAGCCCAAACCCGACACGACCACCCTCAGGCTCATCGGGAAGGCCCGGGCCGCGGTCCTCAACTCCCAGCCACGCCCAGCCATCGACAAGACCCGACCCGACTCTGACAACCGAACCAGAGGGAGCCGCGGCTATGGCGTTGTCGAGAAGGTTGGAGAAAGCCCGGTCCAACGAGACCTCGACTCCGTGGACGATCACAGGCGCTGCTGACGCCTCGACTGCAACGTCACGCTCCGCGGCGGGCTTCTCATACTCGAGAGCCTTGGCCCCAACCAGTTCCGCAAGGTCGAAGGTCACTGCCTGCGCCTTCCCCGCCTGAAGGCGAGCAGCGGCAAGGAGCCCATTGATCATCTCCGACATCTTCTCGGCATTACGGAGGACAATTCCGCCTGCTTCCTGCCACTCCTCGACCGTGGCAGAGTCGTCAGACCCGACGACTTCGACGTTGGAGCGGATCACGGCTAGCGGGGTCCGGAGATCGTGGCTGGTGTCCGCGAGGAACCGTCTCTGCGAGGCGAACGCGTTGTCGAGTCTCTCCAGCATCTCATCGAAGGTCGAAGCCAATCTGGTGAGTTCGTCATCAGGTCCTTCGAGGCCGATGCGACGGCTCAGGTCCGATGCCTGAATCTCCTTCGCGACGTCAGTGATCTCCTCCACGGGCTTGAGCACCCTGCCCGACATCACCCAGCCGACGACCAAACTCAACAGGAACAGGGCCATCAGGGCGAAGAGGGTGAATCGCGCCACTTCGTCGAGGATGATCTCTGAATAGAGGGACTCAATCGCCCGCCACTCAACCTGTCTGAGTGTTGGCACCACCACGTCGACCCCGTCGATTTGCACGATTCGCGTCTCGAGCGCGTACCGGGTCATGGTCTCGCTCCTCAGCGACTGCCGTTGCGCGAGATACCCCAGGCCGAGCAGTGCCCCGCCCAGGCCAAAGACGACCGCGGAGTACTGAATCGACAGCCTGAACCTGATCGATCGCCAGCGGGGCATCAGTCCTCCAACCGGTAGCCGCGGCCGGGCACGGTCGTAATAAGGGGCGGCTCGCCAAGCTTCTTGCGAAGGTTGCTGACAGTCACCCGCACAACGTTGGTGAGCGGGTCGGCCATCTCGTCCCAGACATGCTCGAGAAGATGCTCCTGGCTGAGAACGGACCCCGCATACGACATGAAGTAGTGGAGAAGGGAGAACTCCTTGGCGCTGAGATCGAGGGCTTGGCCGTCACGGGTCGCCTCGAATCTCGCCGGGTTGAGCATGAGGGGGCCAACCTCGATCACGGGATTCACATCATCGTCGCGGCGGAGTAAAGACCTGACGCGCGCAGACAACTCGGCGAACGCGAACGGTTTGACCAGATAATCATCGGCTCCGGAGTCGAGCCCGGCGACACGGTCATCGACGTCATCGCGGGCCGTCAGCATCAGGATCCTTGGACGCTCACCTTCCAGCGTCGGCAAGTCGCCACTCACCAGATCCCGACATAGCGCCAACCCCGAACCGTCGGGAAGGTTCCAGTCGAGACAGACCAGGTCATAAGACGCGGTTCTGAGCTTCAGGTCGGCGTCCAATGAGCTAAAAGCCACATCCACGGCATGACCGTCACGGCGGAGACCCCGAGCAACTGCATTGGCGAGGTCCGGTTCGTCTTCAACAACAAGCAAGCGCACGCTGAGAAACTAGACACTGTGGGGTAACTAGCGAATAAAGCGACATTTGGGGCATGACATCGCCAGTATGGACTTTCCGACCTATAAAGAGTTGGCAACCAAATGCCGAGTTTGACAGTCGGAGTTAATGAATGGTCGTTACTTTCACAACAGAGGACCAGGAAGGCCTCCACACCTACACGGGGCATGTGGTGAGCCGGGGGCCCACCACGATCGTCGTCATGCTGACCGAGCCTTTCAGCATGGCCGGGAGATCCGTTCAGTTCCCGAAGGAAGCCGTTGTCGAAGAGAAGATCGTTTCGGCCTGAGTCGACAGGTTGGAAAGACACACGCCGGGGAGTGCAAGCCGGCCTAGTCTTTCATCATGTTCCTTGATGCTTCTACCTGGCAAGCTCTGGCAATCGTCGGTGCTGTGGGAGGGCTAGGCGGTCTCCTCGGCGGGCTCCTCGGCGGTGCCCACAACCTGCTGGGCACAATACTCATGGGAATCATCGGCGGGATCACCGCCGCAACCATCATGCGTATCGTTGGTGCTCCACCGATCTACGAAATCGGCGATGGCTTTTCCCTGGTCTGGAGTGCAATCGGAGGGGCTCTTCTCGGCTTCGTTGTGGGGCGAAGCAGCGCCTAGACATATCGTCACCGTCCTTTCGTGTGCAGTGGTGCGCGCATGGCGCGCACCACTGCACACGAACAGACCGTTAGGCCCGCAATGCCTCGGTGGGGCTGAGTTTGGCCGCCCGAAGTGCTGGATAGAGGCCGGCAACGGCGCCGATGAGGAGTGCAGCGACGACGCCCCCGATCAGTGCAACCAGCGGCACCAGAGTGGCCCAGCCCTCATAAGCCGCCCAACCCGCTGTCACCAGCGCCCCGAGCAGGACTCCTGCAACGCCACCGACGCCGGCGAGGAGGAGCGACTCGCCAAGGAACTGATAGGTGATGTGTCGCTTGGTGGCACCAAGGGCACGGCGAAGACCAATCTCACTGCGTCGCTCCAGAACCGAGATCACCATCACGTTTGCGATTCCGACGCCCCCAACGAGAAGAGCCACGGCACCAAGACCAAGCAGAAGTGCTGTGAGAGTGTCGTCGGCGGCTTCGGCGGCCTCGAGCGTGTCGGTTGGCCTGGTGACCTGGACCTGATCGGGAAACTCCGCGTTGGCCGTAGCCGGGAGCACGTTGGCCACGTCAAGCACGTCATCGGGTTGGGCGCGGACGAAGACTGTGGTCGGCGCCTCATCGTGGTCGAGAAAACTCTCGGCAGCGACCTCGCCGATCAGCGCCGATCGATCGAGGTCCGCATGAAGTGTGAGCGAATCAAGGATCCCGACCACGGAGAACCATTCCTCGCCCAGCCAGATCTGAGGTCCGCCCTCAAGTGAGCGAATCCCGAGACGCTCCGCAGTCACCGACCCGAGCACAACAGCGGGGTAGGAAGCAGTGGCCTCATCGAGAAACACGCCCTCCGCCATCGTCCCGCCAAGCGTTTCCAACAGATTTGGCCCTGTAGCGCGGACCGCGATGCCACCTGTCTGCCCTTCCGGTATCAGATCCGTTCTGTAGGCGTTGGCGTCGACGCTGCTGACATACGCGGTCGCCTCGACGGGGCCGATCCTTGCGATCATGTCCACCGACTCGTCGGGAAGGACGGCGTCACCGCGTCCGATCCCGGCGCCTGCTTCGACCGTGAGCAGGTTGGTGCCGAGTCTCTCCAACTGATCTAAGAGCTCCGACTTGGACGACTCCGACAACCCGAGAACAGCAACCATCGCACCAATGCCGATCATGATCCCGAGGGCGGAGAGGGCGGCTCGGAGAGGTCGTGTCCTCGCGCCGACTGTGGCGGTGCGGATGACATCTGACGGATGAAGCTCGCTGCGGAGGTCACCGTTGCGCATCAGGCCGGTTCCCTGCTGACATCACTTTCGATCAGACCGTCGAGGAGATGGACTTCCCTGGGCAGGTGCACCGAGATTTCACGATCGTGGGTGACCACGACGATCGTGGTTCCCGCGCGGTTGAGCTCATCGAGCAGTTCCACGATCCCGGCCGACGTCTTGCTGTCGAGGTTTCCAGTTGGCTCGTCTGCAAGCACGATGGTTGGCTCGCCGATGATGGCCCTGGCTATCGCGACCCGCTGTTGCTCTCCGCCTGAGAGCTGAGTCGCCACGTGCGAGAGGCGATGCGCCAGCCCGACAGTCACCAACGCCGATCGCGCAAGCTCGCGCCTCTCATCGAGCGAAAGGCCGGTGTAGAGAAGCCCGTCTGCGACGTTGTCGAGCGCCGAGTAGCCGGTGAGGAGATGAAAGGCCTGAAAGACGAATCCGATGTGTCTTGCCCTCAGACCGGACAACTCTGCATCGGAAAGCTCTGAGACCTTGTACCCGGCCACCGAAACCTCGCCACTGGTCGGGCGGTCGAGCGTCCCCATGATGTGGAGCATCGTTGACTTGCCCGATCCTGAGGGCCCGACGACCGCCAGCAACTCGCCTTCGTCAACATTCAGATCAACTCCGGCGAGGGCCCTCACCGGGGGAACGATTGGATATTCTTTGACGACTCTCTGCAACGAGAGAACAATGGTCACGGGATCACCACGACGTCACCAGCGGCGATGGCACCAGACACCTCTACAAAACCGTCTGCGAAAAAGCCGGGCTCGACGGCGACCAGACGGGTCGACTCCCCATCAACGAGCTCTAGGGCATATCCACCTTCGGCGAGGGCAAGCAGTGCTGAAACGGGGACCGCCAGCACATCCTCAACAGCCTCCGAAACAGCCTTAACGTCCACGGGCGCCTCGTCGAGCCCTTCTGCCACGCTCGGGTCGTCAAGAGCGATCTCGACGTCGAAGGTCGCCGGACTCCCCGGCTCGCCACTGGTGGCAACGGTGGAAACAAAGGTCACCGTGCCTCCGACTTCGCTCAGATCGGGCATCACGACGGTCACAGCCGAGCCGACAGCGAGGAGCTCCTGGTCCTGCGCCGGCAGATCCATGCGCACAATCGTCTCCAGTCCGGCCGCCGTGATCACAGGTGAGGTCGGGCCCACTACCGACCCGACAGGAGCGAGGACATCCGCTGTCCTCAGTCCCCCGGGGTTGAAGACAACGCTCCCCGAAGGGAGACGACCGTCCTGGCCATGGCCCACCGCTTCGGTCCACTCGATTACCGCAAGAGTCGTATTGGAGTCGTAAGTGCCGTCGATCAGCCCTGGCTCATACCCCAGATCCGCCAGAGCTTGTTCGAGTTGGAGGACGTCCGAGCCTGACATTGAACTTCCGCCGCTCACCTCGATCACCGGTGTGGAAGCGCTCACACTGGTGCCCACCGGAACCAGCCATGAAATCACCTGACCGGGGACAGGGGTGAACAGAATTGCTCCAACGTTGACGCGGCCGGTCTCGTCAACACCAAGCTCGGCCTGCCATCCCTCGACCATGTCCCCCGTGCTGCTGGTGAACTCCTCATCAATGGTCACCTCGCCATCGGGGTCGTAGCCGAGATCAACAAGGGCTTGCTCGAGCTGCTCAACGTCGGGGCCCTCGACACCGCTGCGCAAGGTGCGATACATCGGGATGTCTCCCTCGAGAATGACCGCCGGCACCTCATTGATACGGGCGATTACTGAGCCACTTTCGAGAATGGTGCCCTCGTCGGGAAGCCACGTAACAACGCCGTTCGCCCCGGCCGGGAGGTTTACGCGGACATCGCCCAACTGGAGATCGCGGTATGCCGGTACCTCGCCTTCGAGGAGGACTACCGGTGTGCTGTCTATGGCGAAGAGACTCTCGCCGGACAATACGACGGAGCCGGACTCTGGGACCCACGTCACCGTGCCCGCGCTGCCTGCCGTCAATTGCTCGGCCTCCGGACGACCGAGAGTCGCCTCGAAGGTCGTCTCATCGGCAAGGTCAGTTCGAACCACCTGTGCCGTGTTGAGAGCTGCCGTGGTGTCGTCGGCGGCGTCATCGTTGGAGCCCGAGGCCGAGACAAGCGCAAAAGTCGCTGCAGCCGTGACCACGACAGCCCCGCCAACGATCCACCAGACCCTTTTGCGCTTGGGCTCGATGTCCTGGACGGGAGTGCTCTCGCTTGTCGACTGATTCATATCGATCGCCATCAGTCGCCCGGTCCCTGGCGACCGAGACCTGAGCCGGGACCGAAGCGACCTTCGAAGATGCCCTGGCACTCCTCAGCCGCTGCCACGAATTCGGGATCTGTCGGATCGATGTCCCCAAGTATCCCTGCGCGGCCACCGGCACCCGGGCCAAAGCCCTGAGAGAAGTCGGGGTCTGGCATGTCGATGCCCTGATCTCTCATGCACTCGGCGAACTCGAGGAAGGTGTCCTCCAACTCGCTGAAGTCCTGGCCGACAAAGTTTTGGATAATTCCCTCGATTAGAGGGAAGCATTCCTCTTGGGCCGCCTGGATCGTGTCCTGATCCACCCCAAGTGCTCCCGGGCCACCACCCGCGAAGACCCGGAAGTTCCCGTTGGCATCCAGTTCAGGATCAGGAAACTCGGGCACGCCGTTGTCTCTCATGCATTGCGAGAAGGCGAGGATCGCCGCTTCGGCATCATCATCGAGTTCGTCGGAGGTCGGCTCCTCAGTTTCGACGACGCTGGTGTCTTCGAGTGTGGCGACCTCATCGCCCGAACCTGAGCCACATGCTGCGATGGCGAGGATCATGACGACGAGAAGGGCAGTTTTCTTCATGGGATCGGTCCTACTCAGGGGCAATGCCCTCAATGATGGCCTTGAGTCGTCAGAAAACGGTAAAGCGACAGTTCGAGTTCAGTCCAAATACCGGATACCGGATACCGGCGGCGTAGCCGCTCAGCCAACTGCTCCTGACTCGAGCATGTTGAGCTCGATGAGACGGTTCATCTCGACCGCATACTCCATCGGAAGCTCCTTGATGATGGGCTCGATGAAACCGGCAACGATTAGCGACGTCGCCTCGTCCTCGCTGAGGCCCCGGGACATCAGGTAGAAGAGCTGCTCCTCGCCGACTTTGGACACTGTGGCCTCATGGCCGATCTCGGCGTTGTTCTCCTCGATCTCCATGTAGGGATATGTGTCGGAGCGGCTGTTCTCGTCGAGGATCAGGGCGTCGCATCGCACGAAACTCTTGGCGTCCTCGGCGCCAGGCTCGACCCGGACAAGTCCGCGATATCCGGCACGTCCTCCACCCTTGGATATGGACTTGGAGACGATGGTCGAAGTGGTGTTGGGTGCGACGTGCACCATCTTCGCTCCGGCGTCCTGGTGCTGGCCATCACCGGCAAACGCTATTGACAGGACCTCACCGTGGGCTCCAGGCTCCATGAGCCAGACCGCCGGGTACTTCATTGTCAGCCGACTGCCCAGGTTGCCGTCTACCCACTCCATTGTCGCATTGCGGTAGGCCGCAGCCCGCTTTGTCACCAAATTGAAGACGTTGTCCGACCAGTTCTGGATGGTGGTGTAGCGGCAACGACCGCCTTCCTTGACCACGATCTCGACGACCGCAGCGTGAAGGGAGTCGGTCGAGTACGTCGGAGCCGAACACCCCTCCACGTAGTGAACGAACGCACCCTCGTCGACGATGATGAGCGTCCGCTCGAACTGGCCCATGTTCTCGGAGTTGATCCGGAAGTAGGCCTGAAGCGGTTGGTCGACGTGAACCCCTGGCGGAACATAGATGAACGATCCGCCGGACCACACCGCCGAGTTGAGCGCTGCGAACTTGTTGTCACTGGAGGGGATGATCGTCCCGAAGTACTCCTTGACGATCTCGGGGTACTCACGAAGCGCGGTGTCCATATCGGTGAACAACACACCAAGCTCCTCGAGGTCCTCCCGATTTCGGTGATAGACGACTTCGCTCTCGTACTGGGCTGTAACTCCGGCCAGGAACTTGCGCTCCGCCTCAGGAATCCCGAGCTTCTCGTATGTCTCTTTGATGGACTCGGGCACCATGTCCCAATCCTTGGCCTGCTCCCCCTCGGGCTTGACGTAGTAGTAGATGTCGTCGAAGTCGATGGTGTTGAGCAACCCTCCACCACCCCACTGTGGGATCGGCTTGCGGAGGAATCGTTGGAAGGCCTTGAGCCTGAACTCGAGCATCCACTCCGGCTCTTCCTTGATCGCCGAGATGTCCCGAACGACCGACTCATCCAGCCCCTTACGCGGCTCGAAAGCCAGCGCGACGTCTTCGTCGTGCCAGCCGAGTTGGTAGCCACCTAGATCGATGTCAACGGTTGCCAATTGAGCTTCACCTCGGATGATTTCTGATGGGGAATTTACACTATCCCGGTAGTGGAATTGTATCAGAGGATGCGGGCTGAAGGCAACGGCGCGTCAGGCCGCGTGATGACCTTTCAATCGCATAGGGTTGAGTCTGATGCCAGTGATAGTGATCGGAGGAGACACCACAACCGGGAGAGCCATCCTGGAGGAGATGGCAGGGCCAAGCCGTGAAGTACGCGCCTTTGTGAGCAGGGCGTCCCTGGGCGCCGAGCTCAGGGAGATGGGTATCAAGGTCGCCGTCGGCGATGTCTCCGACGACAGCCACATCGAGGCGGCTTCCATGAACTGCTTCACAGCGATCATGATCAGCGAGGCAGCCCATGACGACCGGGAACGATCGTTCGCCCGCAGCGAATCAAACGTGCTCCAGGGTTGGGCGTCCGCTGTGTCAGCATCCGGTGTCAGCAGGGTGATCTGGGTTCAAAGAGGAACGCCGCCGGACGCGCAGGTCCGAGAGACAGCCGCCGTCGACCCCGGCGACCCCGACGTGGTTCAAAAAGTCATCGACCTCGACGAGGCCCAGGTCATCAGATCATGATGTCGGGTGTGGCGGCCCGAAGCATGCTCCAATAGAGATCGTGGTCCCGGTTGTAGGCCTCGACCAGTAGTTGGTAGGGATCCATCTCGTGGCCCTCGAAAGCCAATTCGAAGTGGGTGTGCGATCCGGTGCCCTCCGCGTTCCCGGAGTCCCCGGCCCAACCGATCAGCTGGCCTGCGGTCACCCAACTCCCCTCGGCCAGTCCCGGAACGACCGTCAGCGACCAATCGGCCTCGTTGTCATCTGAACCAGGGTTGTCGTTGTTGAGATGCACATACATCGTTGTCCAACCACCGAGATGGTCCAGTTCGAGGTAGCGACCACCCTTCCGTGAGGTTCCCACTGTGCGGATGATTCCTGGAGCGGCAGCGTAGACCTCGGTCATCTTTGGGGCCATCAGGTCGTTGCCGCGATGACGCCTGCCACCGGAGCGTCTCGCCCCGAACGTGGAAGAAAACTCGGTCACCTCGGTCTCCTGAGGAAATCTCAGTTCAAAGGGAGGCGGCTCAACGTCATGAGCGTGGGCCGGGGCCGCGGGGAGGAGGGTGGCCAACGCAACCAAGACGCCCACCACAAGCGCCGATGATCGTCGACCAGCGCTTCGAAACGACATGAGCAAAAAGGGCTCCTTGGTAGGAATGGGGGGGGTGGGACCGAACTGGCGTCCCCGGATGGCCAGCAGGCTATGTAGGCGCCTCGGCCTATGCCAATGACCTATCAGACGTCGTTGGGCTGGCTTAGGTTCCCGGGTCGGGTCCGCCCGGCCTCTGTCTGACCGAGAATCTCAGGCGGGAAACCGTGTCGTCGTCCACTGAAATCACGAACGAATAGGAGCCCTCCCGCTCAAAGAGAAGGTTGTTGAAGGTGAACGAGCGGATCAGGCCAAAGTCGGTGGCCGACGGTGGTTGGGGATTGGCCGGCAGTTTGATGGTGTGGGCCAGCGGGTGGGGAAGAATCGGAGCGCCGTCGGCGTCCTGCAACTCCACCGACAGGTTGAGGCTCTCCTCACCCCAAGACGACGGAACCCGGAGACGGAGGCCGATGGCAAGGCTGGGATGTCGCGCCGGAAAGGCCCGAACCCAGAGGGTGTCCCAGCCTCCACCGAGAATGAATAGCTTCCCTCTCACGGCCTGAACCGCGTCCGCAAGCAAGGCCACGTCGACAGATGGACCTAGCGAGTCCGGTGCGGTTGTCACAACGAAAGCCTAAACCGCGGGTTCCGGTGCCCGATCAGGCTCCCCTATCGTTGTCCCCCAGGAGGAATCATCTATGTCCGATAATCCCGAGATCGCACCTGCCTCAGGAAAACTGGGAGTTCTCACTCCCGGTATGGGCGCGGTCGCCACCACCTTCATCGCCGGTGTGCTCGCGGCGCGCAAGGGCTACGCCGAGCCGGTTGGCTCCGTCTCACAAATGTCCCACATTCGATTGGGCAAACGCACCGACGAAAGCAACCCGTTGATCAAGGACTTCGTTCCTCTCGCCGGCCTCGACGATCTCGTGTTCGGTGGCTGGGATCCCTATTCCGACGATGCCTACACGTCGGCAATGAAGGCGGGCGTCCTCGAAGCCCGTCATATCGAAGGGATCGGCGAAGAACTGCGCTCGGTCAAGCCTTATCCAGCCGTATTCTCCCAGGATTGGGTGAGAAACCTCGATGGTGTCGACCAGGTCAAGGACAGGCCGACTTACATGGATGATGCCGAGGCGCTCATGGAGGACATCGACCATTTCCGCTCGGAAAAGCAGGTCGACAGGCTGGTGATCGTGTGGTGTGGGTCGACCGAGGCCTACAAAGAGCCGTCGGCCGTCCACGCCGACCTCGATGCCTTTGAGCAGGGCTTAAAGGAGAACGACCCGGCAATCACACCCTCCCAGATCTATGCCTACGCGGCCCTCAAGATGAAGGTCCCGTTCGCCAATGGCGCTCCAAACCTGACGGTCGACATCCCCGCCATGATCCAGCTGGCTGCTCAAGAGGGAGTCCCCATCGCCGGCAAGGACTTCAAGACAGGTCAGACCTTGATGAAGACGATGATCGCGCCGGGTCTAAAAGCCCGGATGCTGGGTATCAATGGCTGGTTCTCTACGAACATCCTCGGCAACCGGGACGGCGAAGTTCTCGATGACCCCGACAGCTTCAGGTCCAAGGAAGTTTCCAAGCTCGGTGTCCTCGAACAGATCCTCCAACCCGACGTTTACCCCGACCTGTACGGGGAGATCTATCACAAGGTAAGGATCAACTACTACCCGCCAAGGGGTGACGATAAAGAGGGCTGGGACAACATCGACATCTTCGGATGGTTGGGATATCCGATGCAGATCAAGGTCGACTTCCTCTGCAAGGACTCGATCCTGGCCGCGCCGATCGTCCTCGACCTTGCCCTGTTCATGGATCTGGCCGCGCGATCGGGAAAGACCGGGATCCAGGAGTGGCTGTCCTTCTACTTCAAGAGCCCGCAGGCCGGTGAAGGTCTCTACGCGGAAAACGATCTGTTCGTCCAGTCAACGAAGCTCAAGAACAACCTCCGACACCTGATGGGCGAAGAGCTGATCACCCACCTAGGGACGGAGTATTACGAGGAGACGTGATGACGTCCCAGTCTTCCGTCCTCCGCTTTCCGGCTTCCGCTTTCCGGATTCTGGCGGAGAACGGATTTCGAATGCCGGATCGCGGACCCGAGATGTGAGCCCCGAGGGTCTGGCCGTTGGCGAGTGGCTGATTCCCGAGGCTGAGCTCGAAGAGCTCTTCAGCACACCGGGCGGGCCCGGGGGACAACATGCGAATCGCAACGAGACCGCGGTCACCTTGCGTGTTGATTTGGACGAATCGTCCTTGCCGGAGGAGGTGAAGGCCAAGCTCATCGGTCGTCTCTCTCCTGTTGTGGAGGCCAACTCGTCTGAGTCACGCTCACAGTGGCGAAATCGCGCCCTGGCCAGGCAGAGACTGGCCGAGAAACTCGAGGCTGCGCTCGTCGACCCCACTCCGCGCAAACCAACCAAGCCACCCAGGAGCGCCGACCAGAAACGTCTTGATCAAAAGAAGGTGCGCAGCGAGCAGAAGCGGCAGCGCCGGCCACCCGGGCCGGACGACTGATCAATAGAGTCTTCGTATGCCGATGACACCCGAACGCTGGGCCTTCCTAAGCGAATACGCCGAGGAGGTTGCCGGAGCCCAGGACAACCACCTCGCCGGTCTCTCCGACGCAGCGATCCAGGCCGGGATGCCCGACATCGCAGTCACCCCGGACGTCGGCCATCTGCTCAAGATCCTGGTTGGGCTGACCCCCGCCAGGACCGCGATCGAGCTCGGCACCCTCGCCGGTTACTCGGCGATATGGATGGCTCGAGCTTTGGCAGCGGGCGGAAAGCTCTACACGATCGAGTTCGAGGACTCGCACGCCGACTTTGCCGAGGCGCAGTTTGTCATGGCCGGCGTCGACGACAGGATCAGGGTTCTGCGCGGGGCAGCTCTGGACCTTCTCCCCGGGCTTCACAATGAGTTGGGCGACGGGTCGGTCGATTTCGCCTTCATCGACGCAGTCAAGAGCGAGTACCTGGACTACTTCTTCGCTCTCAAACCCATGATGGCCATCGGCGGGCTCATCGTCGCCGACAACGTCTACTCGAATGGAGGTCGCTGGATCGACGACGGTGCGGGCACCGACGCGTTCAATCGTCTCGTTGCCGCCGATCCCGATTTCGAATCGGCGCTCATCCCAATGCGGCAGGGGCTCCTGATCGCGCGAAGACTCCAATGAACCTCACGGTTCTGGGTGGAAGAGGCCTCCTCGGCCGCCACCTGGTACCCCTGCTCGAAGAAGCCGGGCATCACGTAACTGTCTCTAGCCGATCAACCGACCCCTCTGTTGACCTTGCTTCAGGAGCTGGGGTTGCCGAGGCGATAGATGGAGCCGAGGTGATCTTCCACCTTGCTTCCGATGCTGTGAGAGCGAAGAAGGTGGACTTCCGCGGAACACAGCGGATGCTCCAAGAAATCACCAACCAGCGTTTGGTCTATGTCTCGATCGTTGGAGTCGACCGACACCCGCTTCCCTACTACCGGGTCAAGTACGAGGTCGAGCAGATGATCGAGCGGTCAGGGGTCGAGCACACCATCGTCCGGGCGACCCAGTTTCACGATTTCGTCGCTTACCTCCTTGGGATGACCACGAAGCTGCCGATCGGCATTGTTCCCCATCGGTTCGTGTTTCAGCCGATCGACACGGCCGAGGCGGCGACCCATATCGCGGCGCTGGTCGAATATGCCGGGCCCCGTGCTCCCGACCTGGGCGGACCTGAGGTGCTTGGTATCGCCGATCTGGCCCGATCTCTGATGACTGAGCGAGGAGTGGAGCGCCCGCTTATCCAGATACCGATCCCTGGCAAAGTCGGAAGGGCGTTCCGCCAAGGGATCCACACCAATCCAGACCGTGCAGTGGGCAAGGTCACCTGGGCCGATCATCTAGCGAGTCTCGGCTTCCATCATGGACCGCCCTACTGACCGCTCGGGCTTCCCCAAAGTTGTTCTCGGGATCTCGGTCACGACAAGCCAGCGACGCGGGACCATGAAGCCCGGCAGACGCTGCCGCGTCCAGGCTTCCATTTCCTCAGGCGGGATGTCGCCAACGTAGAGACAGCCGACCTCCATCCCCCACTCCTCGGAAGGAACTCCCACCACCATCGCCTCCCGGATCAGCGAATTCTCCTCGAGGGTGACTTCGACACGGGATGGCGACACGTTCTCACCACCGCTGACGATGACCTCATCGGCACGGCCCAGGACGCGAAGCGCCCCATCGGAGTCGAGCGAGCCGAGATCACCGGTGGTAAGCCACTCGTCCGCCGCGCGATCGGGCTCGCCGACATACCCCGGCGCGACCATCGGGCCCCTGACCATGATTCGACCCTCAATTCCGACACGTAGCTCGACTCCAGGCAGGGGGTCGGCTTTGTAGTCGACGTCGGATCCGGGTCGCAGTGTCGCCACCTGCCCACAGGTCTCGGTCAGCCCATACGTGGGCAGGACCGGAAGCCCGGCATCCCTGGCTCGCTCGAGAAGACCCCCGGGAATCGGGCCACCGCCGACGAGCACCGCCTTGAGCCCCTGATAGGGACCGGAGTCTGCGTCGAGGATTCGAGACAGCATCGTCGGAACCACCGACGCCAGTGTCACGCCGGTTCTCAGCGCGACGGCGAATGATGCCGGGTCAAAACCGGGAAGCAGCCGGACCCTGGCTCCTACGAAGGCCGAGCGCAGGACTATCGAGAGACCGCCGACATGATGAAACGGCATCGCCAGAGCCCAGATGTCATCGCCGGTATGGCCAAGGTGGACTGCCGACGCCTTTACGGCGGCAGTCCAGTTGTCTCTTGTCAACCGCACGCCCTTGGGCCGGCCGGTCGCTCCCGAAGTGAAAACGACCGAAGCGGACCCCGCCGGATCCAGAGGACCCGGGTCCGGGGAGCCCGGAGCAAGAACAACAGCCGACCCGGTTGAGATCGCCGCAATCAGGTCGACAATGGATTCGACGGCGAGAGAAGGCCGGATCACCTCGACTCCGGTTTCCGGCCGGGCGCGCACAGCAAGGGCGACTTCCCCGAAGGTGTACGACCGGTCTGCCGACTCGATGAACACCGACTCCGAGTTGTGACGTTCGATCCAATCAATCACACTCCGATTGTGCCTCTTATCCTCTGCCTCCGTGGTTTCTGAGATCTTCGACGAGTCGGCCTGGGACCTTGTTCCCGGATTCGACTTCAGCGACATCACCTATCACCGCGCCCGGGAAGCCGGTGTGGCCAGGATCGCGTTCGACCGGCCTGAAGTTCGAAATGCCTTCCGGCCCCACACCGTTGACGAGTTCTACATGGCCCTCGATCACGCCCGCCAGAGCACAGACGTGGGCTGCGTCCTCCTTACAGGAAACGGTCCCTCACCGAAGGATGGTGTGTGGGCATTTTGCTCCGGTGGGGACCAGCGCATCCGAGGACGGGACGGTTACAAGTACGCGGAGGGCGAGTCGGCCGACTCCGTAGACCCCGGACGCACCGGACGGCTACACATTCTCGAAGTGCAGCGTCTCATTCGCTTCATGCCGAAGATCGTCATCGCCGTCGTCCCCGGATGGGCGGTTGGTGGCGGCCATTCCTTGCATGTGGTCTGCGACATGACTCTTGCATCCGAAGAACACGCGATCTTCAAGCAGACCGACGCCGACGTGGCTTCCTATGACGCCGGCTATGGGTCGGCATACCTGGCCAGACAGGTCGGTCAGAAACGAGCCAGGGAGATCTTCTTCCTGGGCCGCGAATACAGCGCCCGTGAGGCATACGAGATGGGAATGGTCAACGCCGTTGTCCCTCATGAGGACCTGGAAAGCGTTGCCCTCGATTGGGGTGTTGAGGTGACAAAGAAGAGCCCGACCGCCCAGCGCATGTTGAAGTTCGCCTTCAACCTGATCGACGACGGTCTGGTCGGTCAGCAGATCTTTGCCGGGGAGGCCACGCGACTCGGTTACATGACCGACGAAGCGCAGGAGGGGCGGGACGCATTTCTCGAGAAGCGCGACCCGAACTTCGATGACTACCCCTGGCACTACTGACCGGTGACCAGGGTCCAAGCTTGGAGGACGGCAGCCCGGATCCACACGCTCCCGGCGGCGGTCGTGCCGGTCATGGTTGGCGCCGGTCTTGCATACGGCGAAGGAGCGTTCCGATCTGATGCCTTCTGGTGGGCCATGCTGGGAGCTCTCGCCATCCAGGTGGCCGCCAACTTCGCCAACGATGTCTCCGACGCCAAAAAGGGGGCCGACACCGAAGACCGGCTGGGCCCACCCCGAATGGTCGCACTGGGGGAAATCAGCCCCAAGCAGATGTGGCTTGGCGTTGTGGCGGCGGTTGTCGTTGCTGCGGCCGCGGGTGTGGCCCTTGCGATCATTGCCGGGCCCCTGATTCTCGCGATAGGAGCTGTCTCCATCATCGCAATGCTCGGATACGTGGGTGGGCCGCTTCCCTATGGCTACCGCGGCTTAGGCGAGGTCTCGGTGTTCGTCTTCTTTGGTCTGGTTGCGACGGTGGGAAGCCGCTACGTCCACGACATGACCGCTCCGCTGTCGGCGTGGTTGCTGGCCATCCCGGTCGGAATGCTGGTGACGGCGATCCTGGTTGCCAACAACTACCGCGACATCGACACGGACCGGGCAGCCGGGAAGAGAACAATCGAAGTGATGATGGGCCGGGAACGATCGAGGCTTCTCTTCGCGGTCCTGGTGTACGGCACATATCCACTGATCGTCCTGTTTGCGACCGCCGGATGGACGCCGATGGCGACCCTCTTCGCCGGACTTCTCGCCCCGTTTGCTGTAGTTCCGGTGCGGATCGTCTACGCAAAGACCGAAGGGCTGGCCCTGATCCGCGCACTCAAGCTCACCGCCCAGTTGCACCTTTGGACCGGTCTTGTCCTGGCGGCGGGCGCCGCGATCACGTTATGAGCTGGAACCATCGACGGATTGTGTGCATCCAATCATGATGAGGAGAAGACACTTCGCTCTACTGGCGGGACTCGGGTTCCTACTAGCCGCATGCACAGCGACCGGAAGCTCGATCGAAGGAGCCTGGGAGCTGGAGTCGGGGATATTCGACGGCCAGCCAATTCCTATGGTGAAGACCCATCCGATCACGATCACACTCGACGATGGAGGTGTTGGGGGAAGCGCGGCCTGTAACGGATACGGCGGAAGGTATAGCCGGAGCGGTGACGAGATCGCCTTCACCGAGTTCGCCATGACCGAGATGGCCTGCTTCCCCGAAGAGGTGATGGTCTCCGAGCAGACCTACATCAATGCCCTGTTCAACGTCGAGACTGCCTCGGCTAATGGTGACCAGCTGATTCTCCGGGGCAGTCGGACCGAGCTCGTCTTCAACCAGCTCGAGCCTGTCCCCACTACGGACCTGCAGGGCACTGTCTGGGTGCTCGACGGGCTGGTTCAGGGTGAAACCGTTTCCACCGTTTCCGGCGACCGGGCGACTCTTGAGTTGTTCAGCGACGGCTCCTTTATCGGCTCCACCGGATGCCGCACCCTCACAGGTGAGTATGTGGTGTCGGGAGCCGAAGTGGTCTTCACCAGTTTCGCTGCACATGGCGAGTGCTCGACGGATCTGTCCCGGCAGGACAGCCAGGTGATCAGTGCCCTGGAAGGAGGATTTCGGGTCGAGATCGAGGGCGACACCATGACCACCTGGGTGGCCGGCGACGAGGGCTTGATCTACAAGTCAGACTCCTGAGATTACTGTCGGCGCGCCGAGCCATACGAGGAGGAAGCATGAGCGATCAGATTTCCTTTCGATTTGGTCGTTTCTGAGCCGTTTCTTGTCACACACCACAGATACGTTGCGGGTATGGATTGGGAGAGTGTTAGCAATGATGAGATCGAGGAAGGTCTCGGTCAGTTTTTCGGGGTTTCTGCTGCGGGGTTGGCTGAGGCCTGTCTCTGGTTGAGGGAGGCCGACCGGCGTCAACAGTTTCTGGCTGACGGGTCACCGAACATGACCCAGTGGCTGTCGGCCCGGTACGGGGTCCGTCATTCCACCGCGAAACGTCTCGTCGACACTGCCCGTCGGTTGCAGTCACTCCCGGTGCTGTCGAAGCGGTTTGGGGAAGGTGTCTTGTCGTTTGACCAGGTGGAAGCGGTCTCCAAACTCGCCACCCCTACCAGCGAAGAGACCCTGGTCGAAGAGGCACTGGGAATGTCCAATACTGCCCTGGATCGGGCCGCCCGGCGGGCCAACCCACCCACTTCTGAGGAGGAGAGGTCGGTGTGGGAGCGGAGAGAACTGTATGTCCAGAACAACCTCGACCAATCCGAAGGCCGGCTCACCGCCCGGATGCCTGGTGCCGAAATCGAGATCGTCGCCAATGCGATCAGTGAGCGGGCCGACCAGATGCCAGTCAACCCCGAAACCGGAGTCCACGATTCTTATCCGGCGCGGATGGCCGACGGACTGGTCGAACTGTGCGCCACCAGCGGAGACACCACCACCAGACCCACAGCACAGGTGACCATCCACGCCGACCTGCAAACCCTGGTCGAAACCACCGGAGGGGTCGCCGAACTCGAAACCGGACCGGTCATCACCAACCAGACCACCCAACGACTCGGCTGTGACTGCATCATCGAAACCACGGTCTACGACCACAACCAGATTCTCGGAGTGGGAAGAAGAACCAGAACCATCCCGA
>Ga0255053_10000098_pt1 | contig 42451 bp, 36 predicted proteins | sample JV7_2_22_MG_FD_188635 | JGI IMG/M metagenome (GOLD analysis project Ga0255053, IMG submission 188635) | Seawater microbial communities from Jervis Inlet, British Columbia, Canada - JV7_2_22 | ecosystem: Environmental > Aquatic > Marine > Inlet | place: Canada: British Columbia | collected... | reverse complement strand
CCACTTCCACAATCAAAGGAGACTCCACTCAGCCCTCGCCTACACCAACCCCACCACATACGAACAAACCACGGTGTCTACCTAAACGGGGGAAGCTCCCGTCACACCATCTTGGGGAACGAGTGCAGCCTTTCCAGGTGCAATGACGGTCCCGGACGATCACAGCCCGGCGTAGAGCCGTTGGGGTGACACGGGTCCGCCGACCGACATCAAGAATCTCCGACTTACCGTCCCAGACGATCCGGGACAGCGAGCAGTCACAGGAGAGCCGACGGATGGTTTCTACGTCGATGACATGTCCGGTTTCGGTTTCATGGATCCCACCGGGAATCCCTTCTAGTGCTGCGATATCGATGAGAACGTTGAGATGTGGTTTCTCCCCACCCACCTCCGGAGTCGAGGTGTCTTCTAAGAAACCCCGGGCCAGGTCTTCGAACCCGTCGTGACGACGTTGCGTCGCCGTCCGAACGTCACCCTTCTCCGGGGGTGGTGTCACCACGTCAAGAGCCGTTATAAGAAACTCGCCTGCGGTTTCGGTCAGAGCGAACTCTCCCTCGATCATCCCATTGGGTTTGCGGGTATAATCAAAACGACGACGCAGCATCTGGGTTTCGACATCAACCTCAAGCCCAGACCGGTCAACGCTGTGCCGCCAGTAATCGAGAACCTTCTTCGTTTCCTCGGGTGTGTCCCCGACTATCTCGAGCAGAACAGGTTCGGCGTCGGGATACTTGTCCGGAACCTTCCGCGCCGCCCGGAACAACAACTCGGCCTGGTCACCCGAAATCTGACGGTGCTTCCACGACGTCAAAGTCGCCTTGAACCGCCTAGCGGCCCGGGCCAGAGACACATACCTATTAGCCCGGGAACCAGCCATCCGGGCCCGATGCTTTAAATAGGCAACCAGAGACGGATAACCGTGGACCTGGTGGCCGTCACGCTCCTCGAACACCCCCAGAGACTCACACCACTCGACATCAAGCCGATGACGAGCAGCCTCCAACAACAAAAGATGGTCATCCAACTCGTCGATCGAAACGACATCCTTGTCATCGAGCAACGGGATGATGATCGGCAAACTCTCTCCCCCAGTCATATGACCTTTGTACAGAGAGGGTCTGACAAGAATGAGATCCGCACCGCATCCCGACTGCCGACTCCTGGTTCAGCTGACAGTGCCCCAGTCATTGGGGATTCTGGTTCCCTGGTGGAACTGAATACGCCAATTACCGTCCAGTTTGACCCAAAGGGATGACCGTCTTGCTTCTTCGCCTGATTGGCCGATCGATCGGTAAGTGACCAGCACGGTGTCTTTAGAGACCTTTCGGGTCTCGAAGTCGCGAATGATCACTCCTGCGGAGACTTCACCGCTCATCATCTCGACGATCGCCTGCCGGTCGTAGACACGTCCCGAGCTGCCGAGCTCGAAGAAGTCGGGGTGGAGCAGAGCTTCGATCTTCTCCCGCGAGCCGCGGACTTCCGGGTCGACCAGAGCAGATTCGAGGTCGAAGAATCCACCTCGCTGGCCGGCTTTCCTACTCAGAACGCTGAGGTTGGACACCATCGTCTTGTTCTCTCTCGTCGCTCCGGGGAAAGTCGGCACCGAAACCCCCCGGCACGAGGGGTCTGGAGAACTATTTTCAGAGCCGAGCATTAGCTTCGCCTGGCCAACACACAGGAGACAAATGACTCGGCGGAACAGGGTTGATCCTTGGGGAGACCTTCACGCTGTTCCAGAGCGTGGTCTCTTCACAGGGAATCGCGGCTGTCTGGTTGACGACGACGGAAAATTGAAACGTCATCACAACGGCTCACTCTGGATCGTCTGTCACACCGAGTTTGAGGACTTCAGACAGCCTCTCGATGCTCCCAGAACCTGGACTCCGCTTTTCTTTCTCGACGATGCCGTGGCTCTGGCGGCGGGTCATCGACCCTGCGGGTTCTGTCGCAGAAATGATTACCGGTCGTATCGCGACGGGGTAACGACCGCCGCGGGGCGCTCCCTGTCGGCGTCTGAGTTGAATCACCGGCTTGCTGAGGAGCGACATCGTCGCGGGCGGGGACTTGACCGGGCCAAGGATCGAATCTTGTGGACCAGCGACCTTGCCAGCCTCCCAACGGGCACAGTCGTCCTTTTGCCGGGGGGTGATGAACCTCACCTTGTGACTGCCAACCACTTGCAGCCGTTCGCCTTTGATGGCTGGGGACTGCCGCGGGACCGGCCTGAGGACGAAACCGTGGCGGTGTTAACACCGCCAACTTCGGTTGCTGCCCTCAGGAAGGGATTCGTTGCGCAGCTTCACCCCAGCGCCATCGTCGCCTGAGCAGGCCTTCCTGGCCGAGCCCCTGGGGGTACGCTCCCGTTCCCGTCTACTGGAGATCAAACCGTGGAAGACATGCAGTTCCCCGCCCCCACCGAGGGCATCGTCCTCAGCCATTTCCTCGTCTCAGCCGATGTGGCTGCGTCTCAGGCTTTCTATGCAGACGTCCTCGGTGGTGAGACGGTGATGGAGGGTGGGCCCACAATCGTGAAGCTGGCCAACACCTGGATCATCATCAACGAAGGTGGAGGACCGACCGACGACAAGCCTGAGGTGTTTCTAGATGTGCCGGCCGACCCCAATCACGTCAGCGCGTTCATGAACATCCGTGTCGCCGACATTCAGCAGGTGTATGACGAATGGTCGGCAAAGGGTGCGACGTTTCTGACACCGCGTTTCGACCGGGGACGCGAGATCCGCTGCTACATCCGCGACCCGGACGGGCACCTCATCGAAGTTGGCCAGGCCACCGGTGTTCTGAACTAGGAGGAACGATCGGAAGAGACGCATAGGATTGGCAGCGACGACGACGAGGGAGTCCAAGATGGCGCTGGCGACTGCTGCAGGACCGACAGGGTTTCCGCTGATCAATCAGACGATCGGTGAGAATCTCGAGGCTACGGTTGCCCGCTTCGGTGACCGGGAAGCTCTGGTAGTCCCCCACCAAGGCATTCGCTACACCTACACCGAATTCAATGATGCAGTAGACACCGTGGCCCGCGGCCTCCTCGCCAGGGGCTTAGGAGTAGGCGATCGTATTGGGATCTGGAGTCCCAACAACGCGGAATGGGTGCTGGTTCAGTACGCCACGGCGAAGATCGGTGCGATTCTCGTAAACATCAATCCGGCCTATCGCACGTCGGAACTCGAATATGCCCTCAACCAGTCAGAGTGCCGTTTTCTGATCTCGGCCCGAAACCATCTGAAGTCGGACTATGTGGCGATGATCGACGAGGTTCGACCGAAGGTGCCGGCTCTCGAAGAGGTCATCTATCTCGACTCACCAGATTGGGAGGACCTCATCGCGGCTGCGGAGAACGTGCCGGCGGAGTCGCTACGCGAGATTGCAGCCGGTCTATCCGCAGACCAGCCGATAAACATCCAATACACAAGCGGTACGACTGGCTTTCCCAAGGGTGCCACCCTCAGTCACTACAACATCCTCAACAATGGGTTCTTCGTTGGAGAAGCCTGCGGCTACGACGAAACCGACCGGGTTTGTATCCCCGTTCCGTTTTACCACTGCTTCGGGATGGTGCTCGGCAACCTGGCGTGCACCACGCATGGCTCGGCCATCGTCGTTCCAGGGGCGTCGTTCGATCCCAAGACCGTGCTGGAGACCGTCGAGGCAGAGGCCTGCACTTCGCTCTACGGCGTGCCGACGATGTTCATCGCGGAGCTGGGTCACGACGACTTCGGCGACTACGACCTGGGGACGCTGCGCACCGGAATCATGGCTGGCTCGCCATGCCCTGTGGAGGTGATGAAACGGGTGATCTCGGACATGCACATGGACGAAGTGACCATCGCCTACGGCATGACGGAGACCTCTCCGGTCTCAACGCAGACCGGGACTGACGACGACGTTGGGCGCAAAGTGTCAACTGTGGGCCAGGTCCATCCCCACATCGAGGTCAAGATTACGGATCCGGACACGGGCGAAACGGTCGAGCGAGGGGAACGAGGCGAGCTGTGCACTCGTGGCTACTCCGTCATGCTCGGTTACTGGAACGACGCCGATCGGACGGCCGAAGCGATCGACACCGATGCCTGGATGCATACCGGCGACCTCGCCACCATGGACGCCGATGGCTACGTCAACATCGTCGGGCGGATCAAGGACATGATCATCCGCGGGGGTGAGAATGTCTATCCGCGCGAGATCGAGGAGTATCTCTACACACATCCCGACATCGTTGACGCTCAGGTCGTAGGCATACCCGACGAGAAGTACGGCGAGCAGGTGATGGCGTGGGTCCAGGTGAAGCCGGGGACAACCCTCACGGAGGAGGATGTGAAGGAGTTCTGTCGCAGCCACATCGCCCACTTCAAGGTCCCGGCCCATGTTGCATTCGTAGACGAATACCCGATGACCGTCACGGGCAAGATTCAGAAGTTCAAGCTGAGGGAAATGGCCATCAAAGACCTGGGACTGGAGAGCGCGGCAGAAGTCGTCACGGCCTGAGCCGAGGACTCCTCTGTCCCCCCTTTTCAAGGGGGGACCGCCCGAGCGCAGCTCGGGCGAGGGGGGTTGGATTTCGCTCAGCTCATGAACAGCCACTCGACGGAGTCGCCAAGCACGGAGTGTATGGTTGGTTGACTGCGACAACAGGCCGTCTTTGGACACGTGAACGAAGGAGAATACATGCGAAGGATGCTGATTCTGGCGGTCACGGTTGTCCTGGCGGTGGTGGTCGTGGTGCCCGTGGGCGCGGCGTCGGAACCAACCATTATCGAACTGGAGACCGTCGCCTCGGGGCTAACGGCGCCGGTCGGTCTGACCCAGGCCGGCGATGGATCGGGACGCTTGTTCATTGTTGAGCAGACGGGCCAGATCCGGATCGTCGAAGACGGGACGCTCTTGCCAACACCCTTCCTGGACATCTCCGGCCTGCTGCCGGTGTTGAACTCGTTCTTCGACGAGCGTGGGCTGCTCGGGGTGGCATTTCATCCCTCCTACCAAGCGAACGGACGTTTCTACGTGCGTCACAGCGTGCCGCGCACTGGCGGGGCGGGAGAGCCGTGTTTCGGCACGTCACGGGGGTGTCACAGCGAGGTCCTTGCCGAATATCGGGTGTCGGCTGATGATCCCAACCTGGCCGATCCGACTTCGAGGGTCGCCCTGTTCACGGTGGACGAGCCGCAGTTCAACCACGACGCTGGTGAAGTTGCGTTCGGTCCCGACGGGTTCCTGTACTTCACGCTGGGTGACGGTGGTGGTGCTAACGACGGTCTCGCCGACAGTCCACCGTCGCATGGGCCGATCGGCAACGGGCAGAACATTGAGACCACGCTCGGGTCAATCCTGCGCATCGACGTTGATCATCGCAGTGTCTGTCACCGCGGGAGGAAGACCCTCCGGGTGGGAACGGGTGCGACCGATGCGCATCTTCGCCATGGCGATTCGCTCGGTGCGTGCGCTGGCGACCCGTCGACGACGCTCTACGAGATCCCCAAGGACAATCCGTTCGTCGACACGACTGGAGCCGACGAGATCTACGCCTATGGGTTGCGCAATCCGTACAAGTTCTCCTTTGACGACGGTTCCGGTGGCGACGGCGCGCTCTACTTGGCCGACGTGGGACAGAATCTGTTCGAAGAGGTAAACATCATCGAACGAGGTGGAAATTACGGATGGGTGATTCGGGAAGGGTTCCACTGCTTCGATCCGTTCAACCCGACAACGCCGCCCACAACATGCAGCGACACCGGCCCGTTCGGCGAGCCGTTGATCGACCCCATTGCTGAGTACTCCCACCCCGGCTCTGGATTCACTCCCGAGATCGGTATCACCGTCATCGGCGGGTTCGTCTACCGCGGCTCCGAATCACCCAGCCTCGTCGGCAAGTACGTGTTCGGCGACTTTGCCCAAGAGTTCTTCACCCCCTCCGGCATACTCCTGTTCCTCGATGATCCATCGGGTCCGAGTCCCACGATCGAGCAGTTCCAGATCGGACTTGACGACCGCGACTACGGCCTGTTCCTGAAGGGGTTCGGAGAGGACGAGGACGGCGAGGTCTATGCCTGTGGGAGCACGGCGCTGGCACCCACCGGCGCGACTGGTGTCTGTCAGCGGATCGTCGGCCTGGATTAGTCAGATCCTCGTGTCCTCAAGGAGCGACACCGACCGGTCAACTCATGAACAGCCACTCGACTGAGTCTCCGAGCATCGCCCTCACCTCTTCGGCCAGTTCGGGATGCTCGGTGAGCCGGGGATCACCATCGACGAGGGCGAAGGCGTCGCGGCGTGCCGCCACCAGGAGATCGAAGTCGCCGAGCACATCGGCCAGACTCAGATCCTTCGCTCCGGACTGTCTCGTCCCAAACACCGTTCCCTGACCTCGAATCCGAAGGTCTTCCTCGGCGAGACGAAACCCGTCGTTGGTCCCTTCCATTGCCGCCAGTCGCTGCTCCCCTTCTTCGGTCGTCGGGTCGGAGAGTAAAAAACAGACGCCTGGGTACTCGGCGCGTCCCACCCGCCCACGAAGCTGGTGGAGTTGGCTGAGACCGAAACGGTCGGCATCTTCGATGACCATCACCGTGGCGTTGGGAATGTCGATCCCCACTTCGATCACGGTCGTCGACACCAGAACATCGATCTCACCAGCCCTGAAAGCAGCCATGACTGACTCCTTGTCGGCGGACTTGAGTTGGCCGTGGATCAACTCGACCCGAAGATCGCCCATCAGTGCCGAGAGACGTTCGTGCTCGGCGACCGCCGAAGCCGCTTCGATCTTGGGACTGTCCTCAACCAGCGGACAGACCACGAAAGCCTGGCGGCCCTCTGCTACCTGGTCGGCGATCTCCTTCCACGCGATCGCCTCCTCCGTCAGGCCGAGGACCCTCGTTTCCACCGGGCTCCGTCCAGGAGGCATCTCGTCGATGGTCGACACGTCGAGGTCCCCATAGAGGGTCATCGAAAGGGTCCGTGGAATCGGAGTCGCCGTCATGATCAGCAAGTCGGGCTCGATGTCGCTTGCCTTTTCCTTCAACTTCACCCGTTGCGCGACTCCAAATCGATGTTGTTCGTCCACGACCGCAATGCCGAGCCGGGAAAAGGCAACACCCTCCTGGATCAACGCGTGAGTTCCGACGAGTAGATCGACCTGACCGGAGGCGACGTCGTCGAGGAGCTCCTGGCGGGTGATGTCGGGCTTGTAGTTGGCGGCCGCTCTCGACCCGGTGAGCAATGCGAGGTGAACAGCGGGATCGTCGCTGGAGAACATGCTGTCCATACCAAGCTCGGATCCGGCGCCGAGCAGATCTGGAGAGAGACCGGCTTCGGCGAGCAACGCGGTGACACCCATGTAGTGCTGCTCTGCAAGCACCTCCGTTGGGGCCATGATCGCCCCTTGCCACCCACCCTCGATCCCATGAAGCAGGGTTGCGACCGCTACGACGGTCTTTCCTGAGCCAACCTCTCCCTGGAGCAGGCGGTGCATCGGGTGAGGCTCTTTCAAATCGGCCTCGATCTCTCCCAACACCGTGGTCTGGGCCCCGGTGAGCGAGTAGGGAAGGCCGGTGAAGAATCGGCCGACCAACTCCCCGGTCGGCTGGTGGTCTATCCCCTTGGCCTCGAGCATCTGTCTCCGCCTTTGCATGGCCAGCGACAGCTCCAATCGGAAGAACTCGTCGTAGACAAGACGATTCCTGGCCGGTGAGACCTGGTCGAGATTCTCCGGGAAGTGGATATCGGCGAAAGCGCTGTCGCGAGACATCAGCTTGTGGTCCTCGATTAGCCCGGATGGGATCGGGTCCTCAATCGGCCGGGATCGCTTCAAAGCGTTGTGGAGCGCCCTCCGCATGATCCCTGGGCTGACCTCGCCAATCGAAGAGTGGATCGGCACCACTCTCCCGGTGTCGAGCGACTCGGTCGGCGAGTCGAGCACGTCGACAGCAGGGCTCTTCATTTGGAGCCCACCGCCATACCGCTCGACAACGCCTGACATGGCGACCTGTGCCCCCTTGGCCATCTGCCGGGCACGGAAGGTCTGGTTGAACCAGACCGCCTTGATCGAACCCGAGTCATCTTCAACAACGGCCTCGATGATCGCCAGATTGCGTCTCGGGCGGCGAATGAAGGATGATTTCACAACGCCGATCACTGTGACTTCCGGGCCGACCGGAATCTTCGCCATAGGCGCCTTGACGGACCTGTCGATGTAACGCCGGGGAACGTGATGAAGCAGATCGGCAACGTTTTCGATCCCGGCCTTGTTCAGGGCAGCAGACCGCTTACCCGCCAGTCCCTTGACCTCGGCGGTGCTCACTTGTGCTAGCCGGCTCAGGGTGGCCATTGCCGGCACGGTACAGCCGAAGTGGGAGTTGAACCGGAAGACCGCTAATCTTGCCCCTGGTCGCAGCGGGCCTTTTGGCTCGTCTACGCTTCCCGACCGTCCCAGGAGTTTCCGAAATGTCCTATCGCTGTGAAATCTGCGGCAAGGAGCCGAGCTACGGCAAGAGCGTCAGCTTCTCGCACAAGCGCAATAATCGTCGCTGGCTGCCCAACATCCAGAAGGTGCGCGTGCCTCACGGCTCCAATACCCGCCAGGCCCGGGTGTGCACCTCCTGCATCAAAGCCGGCAAGGTTCAGAAGGCCTGACGATGCTTCAGGGCGTCGTCAAGACCTACGACCCGGTCACCGGTGCGGGCATCATCGTCCGTGACGACGACAGGTCCGAGGTCTACCTTCGCCCCGGATCACTCAAAGGGTCGGTGTTTCGCACACTGCGTCAGGGACAACGTCTTCTCTTCGAGACCGATGAAGAGGACGGCCGATTCTTCGCCTCCTCGCTGCAGATGGGCCAGGACGGGTACTAAACCGACCGGCCGAGACCTCACCCTGTCAGTTCGGCCATGAGCTCTCTCGCCTCACGGAGCATTGCGGTGTCCCCTGCCGGCTCAATCGCATCGATCCCTGCTTGCAGGTGACGGGCGGCGCCTTTCTTGTCACCATCGTGCGCCAGTAACCGGGCGTAGGCCGACTCGACCAGCATCCGACTGTTACCGAGTTCCCAGTCGTCGAGATGCTCGAGGACGTCGTCGAGTTTGGCATACGCTTCCTTCTTCGCCTTCAGTCCATAGCGAAATGCGAACCGGGCATTGCGAAGAGTCTCTCCGAGGCTGACGTCGGACATGGCCACTTCCGCATACGAGATGGCTGTAAACGTCCGGGCGTAATGCGAGATGGTGAGCTCTCCCGATTCCTCGGCCTCCTCCACCACCTTCTGCAGTTGATCGAAACCCTCGAGAGGCCGGCCTTCCTGCATCTTGATCAGGGCATCGGTTATCTCCAGCCAACCAGTAAGCATCCGAACATGGAGATCGACAACAAAGCGCTGGTATTGCTCATCGTGATAGCGGCGGGCTTCCTGCGTGTCGCCACTCAGCAAGAGAGCGAACAGCACAGGGGGCATCGGTGAATGCTCGTAGATCGGATCGCTGGCGATCTCCACCGCGGTCCGGGCCTCGGCAAGCGCGATAGTGCTATCCAGGGTGGAGTACAGATTGCAGAAGACAATGTGACCCATGGATTCGGATCGAGCGCTCCCCGTCCGCCGTCCGAACTCGATCAGCTCATTACCTATCCGTTGCGCCTCTTCGAAGTCGCCCCTCACTGCGGAGATAAGACCAATGCCAAGCTGGGATTTGAACCAGACATACGGGTCCCGGGGCAGCCGGGCGCTCAGAGCGATGGCCGCTTTGCCGGCCTCGAGGGCCTCGTCGATCCGACCCAGCCACCAAAGCGCGTACGTCCGCCAGGACTGGGCATGACCGACGACCCTGACGTTGTCGGCCTTTCGTCCGATATCGAGCGCCTCATCCAGAATCTCGGCGGCTTTGCGCATCTCACCGTCGGCCGCCAGGTAGGCATGACCGATCCAGGAAATCCACATGCCTCGCTGCTCGGCAGTCCCGACGCGATCGACGGCCTCCTGGTGCTCGACAAAAAGTTTGCGAAGGTCGTAGAGACGTGCCTCGTAGTAAGCGAGGACGGCCCATTCCAACAGCAATTCGACCAAGCTCCGATCCCGGTGTTCGGAGGTCGGCTTCGCTTTCAACAACTCATATGCCCTCTGATAGTGGGCCCGGGACTCCTGAAGGGCGAAGCGCTCCATCGCCTTGCGACCGGCCGCTACCAGAGCGGGCACGGCCTTGTCGCTGTTTCCGCTGTGCGACCAATGGAAGGCCAGGGTCTCGGTGACTTCCTCGAGACGGTCGCCAAACTGTTCCTCTATGGCGACGGCCGCTCGCGCATGGAGTTCCTCCCTCTCGGTCTTGAGGAGACCGTCGTATGCAACATCTTGGGTCAGTGCGTGTTTGAAGAGATACTCGAGGTCGGGGTCGATCGCCTTCTCCCTGATCAGATCGGCGGCTTCGAGCGCATCGAGGCTGGGCATCAGGTCGTCCGTCTCCGTCGATACCCGACGGACGATGTCGTAGAGGAAATCGCGGCCCACGACTGACGCCTCCCTCAACACCCGTCGGCGCCGATCGTCGAGACGATCGATGCGGGCAGCGATCACCCCCCGAATCGATGTAGGCAGCTCAATCTGGCCGAGGTCGCCTACGACTTCCCATCCATTGTCATTGCGTTGCAGTGTCTCGGTCTCGACGAGGCTGTTGACGATTTCCTCGACGAAGAATGGATTCCCATCCGTCCGCGCGACGATGAAGTCGACGAACTCGGTAGGTGGGGCCTGGCCGTCGAGCAGCGATGACAACAGCTCACCGGTCTGACGGGCGCTGAGCTCGCTGAGCTGGAGCTGACGCGCACCCGGCACGTCGAGCGAGAACTGGGGTCGATAGTTGGCGACGACCACCACCGGTGTCTGCATGCGACCGATGAGCTCACGAATGAGATCGATGGTTGAAGCATCCGCCCAGTGCAAATCCTGGAAGGTCAGGACCGTCGGCGCTCGAGCTGCAAGGGCATCGGTCATCTCCAACACCGAGTCGAGAAGTCGCTCCTGAAAGGTCTCCCGGTCGAGAGCGATACCTTCCGGTATAGCGAGCCCGAACAAGCGCGCCACAGGTGCATAGACCGTGTCGACATCCTCGACCAGGTCAGCCACCGCAGTCCGAAGCTTGGCTTCTACATCGTCCCCGGCATCATCCTCGTGAATGCCGACCGCCCGACCCAAGAGATCGATCAACGAGGCATAAGGGATGTTCTCTCCGTAGGCGTAGGCGCGGCCCTCGAGCCACTGCACCTCCTCAGGCAAGCGTTTCTGGAATTCGGCAAACAGCCGGGTTTTGCCGGCCCCGGCCTCGGCCTGAACGGTGACGACACTCGACTCCCCATCCCGCATCCGCTCGACCGCGCTGAGCAGGATCCCGAGCTCCTCATGCCGTCCGACAAACTCCGCCTGACGTCTAGAAGGCTCCAGCCTCGTCGAGGCGAGACCGAGGACACGCGTTACTGGCACAGGACCACTTTTGCCCTTCAGTTCGTGGGAGCCGTGGTCGACGGTTTCGAAGATGCCGGCCACGAGGCTGGCCGTCTCGGGGCCGAGCAGGATCTCACCGGGCTGAGACAGACCCTCCAAACGGGCGGCCACGTTTATGGCGTCTCCAACCGCATTGTCGAATTCGACGCCACCAGTCACGACTAAACCCGAGTTGATCCCTGAGTGCATCGTGATCGGACGGCCGATCTTCGGTTCCACCTCGGGGCTTATTTGGTCCACGGCGTCATGAAGATCTATTACGGCACGAACCGCTCGCTCGGCGTCGTCCTCATGAACGACCGGATCCCCAAACACCGCCATAACCGCGTCACCCTGAAACTTGTCGATCCGGCCCCCGTACTTCTCCACGATCTCGGTAGCTCGCCCGAAGATCCGATTTGTGATGGTCTGGACGTCCTCGGGGTCGAGACGCTCCGAGATGGCTGTGAACCCTGAGAGATCACTGAAGAGCACCGTGATCTGACGTCTCTCCGCGGCGGCCGCGGTGGGAATATCGAGTGCATTCCCACACTGGTTGCAGAACCGAGCTTCGGCAGCGTTCTCGGCTCCACAGTTAGAACAGACGTTGATCATCGACTCACCCCAGCCGAAGGCTAGAGGATCGGGTCGACGCGAGTTCTAGCAGGGCATCAGTGCTTTACTTCGATCCCTCCAAAGAGTGCGGTGGCATGGATGTTGAGTGACGGGGCGTCACCCGACAACGTCTCCTTCGCAGTCACATTCTCAAAGCCCCCGAAGAGCGGCATGCCATCCATATCGACTCGCCAGCCCTCAGGGACCTTCACCTCCACTCCCCCGAACGCGACGAACACATCAAGAGAGGCTTCCGGTGCAGGCATGGCGTCTCGCAAGTCGATCTCGGTTCCTCCAAAGATCGCACCGACGTTCCCACCTTCGAAGTTCACCGAATGCGACGCAATCTCGTTTCCGGAAAACATGTTGAAACTGCTCACACGGTCACCGGTTTCGGACCTGTTCAGGCCGAAACCGAGGCCAAAAATGACAAACAGTCCGACCACAATCACCAGAGCCGGAATGATCAAACTGAGACTGTCGACCACATCAGTTGTGCGCAGCAGAATCGCGGTGCCACCCACGATGATCACCACCGGCACCGGCCAGTGACGCGGGTTGGCAATCAGAGCCAGCAAACCAGCACCTATCAGTGCAACCGGCCACCAGGTGCTGATGATGTCCCCAGCGTCGAGTACGTCCGCTCCGTCCAGAAGCAGCAGTACACCGAGAACAACTATCAGCGTGCCGAAATACAACCTCGCCCAGTTCATACTTCCTCCAGTCGTGTTGACCCAATAGTCCGGTGTAGATAGCCCCTGGTCTAGGGCCGATAGTCCTTCCGACGAACTATCTCGGGCCAGCCATTTCGCGACTTGTGTAGAGTCGCCGCCCCCAGACAAATAGGAGGCTCAGTTGGTCCAGGCTTATGTCCTGATCCAGACCGAGGTCGGCAAGGCCGCCCTGGTCGCAGAAGAAGTGCGTGAGATCCCCGGTGTCGAGTCCGCCGACGACGTGACCGGGCCCTACGACGTAGTAGTGAAGGCGTCGAGTGAGGATGTCGACTCACTAGGCAGATTGGTTGTGGCCAAGATCCAGGCCGTCGAAGGAATCACCCGCACCCTCACCTGCCCGGTCGTCCACCTCTAAGCCGAGCACCACACCATCAAGCCAACGGCTCACGGTGGTCGGGCCTTTTCTTGGTTAGCCCAGCTTCGAGTCGATTGCTCCGGCGTTGCGCAGCGCTGTGCCATCACTTCCGGCTACTGAGAACACCCTGACTGGCGGGCCCGCTGCCTCGGCGATCATGTCGGAAAACAGCTGCTCCCGGCTCAGTGGCGGATCAATCCACAGATAGGCCGCCATCGACCCTGGAATCGTGTTCACCTCGTTGACCAGTAGTTCCCCGTCGCGTTCAAGGAAGTCGATCCTGGTGATCCCTCTGAGCCCGGCAACCTCTGTCACCCGTCGCGACAACGATTTCAGCTCCTTGTCCAGCACCGGGTCGATCTGGGCCGGCAGTTCACGTCCCTCACTGACTTCCCCACCCCATGCCAGATACTTCTGGTCGTAGGAGTAGATGCCCTCGGCAGCGCGGGACGGTGCTTCGATGGCAGACAGTTCCCACTGCGGATGGGTTCTTACCGCGACCTGGAGATCCCGACTCCCTTCCAGAAACGGCTCGATAACCGCCCCCTGATCGAAAAACGCAGAGCTCTTCTTCAGCGCAAGGACGGTTGCCCAGTCGTCGACTATTTCGATACCAATCGAAGACCCGCCGAAACGGGGCTTGGCGATGTAGGGGCCACCGAATTCCGGAGGTGGCTCTTCGCCGGTGACCACAAGGGCACGGGGCAACGTAGGCAGACCCGCAGCTGACATCGCCGCCCCAAAGGCGAGCTTGTCCATGCCGAGCGCCGACGCGGCCTGGCCGGGGCCTGTGTATCGGATGCCGACCAGGTCGAGCAGACCCTGAAGTGTCCCGTCCTCTCCGGGACCGCCGTGGCAGGCGATGAATGCTGCGCTGATATCCAGAGGCTTCCGTTTCAGCATCAAGCCCTGACCGGGCGCCGCCGCGAAGGTCAGCTCCCTGGACCCGCGAGGAAGACCATCGACGAAGTCCGCTGCCTCCAGATCGTCATCTATCAGATACCACTCTCCGGTCTTCGACCAGAAAACCCCCCGGGCATCCCCGAGGGCGCGCAGAACCTGGAGACCGGTGAGAATCGAAATGTCGTGCTCGTCGGACGGGCCTCCGAAGATCACCGCTGGTTTTGCCATTTCCATCCTCAGGGATAGTGGTCGGGCAGGTCGTTTTCGTAGAGAACCGTGTCGCCGGGGCCCAGGCTCTTCTTCACCCAGTCAACGGCTTCTTCTCTGGAAGCGACGACGGTAACCGAAGCGCCCCCCTTCTCTGAACCCTCCAGCAGAGCGGCTCTGTTGGTCGCACCGACGATGACCAGGACGTCGGCTATGTTCGCTGCCCGCGCCGCGAAGGCGAGATTCTCCTGTGTCTGCAGTGGTCCAAGCTCGACCATTCCCGGCGTCACCACGACCTTCCGCCCTCCCGACCCCTCCCGCTGGAGAAGATCAAGGGCGGCGCGCGCGCCGGCCGGATTCGAGTTGTAGGTGTCATCGATGATCGAAAAACCCACCTCGGAAACTCCCAGTGTTTGCCGGTGGTCGGGGCGGGGCAGGTCGGCCAGTCGTTGTGTGAGCTCTTCGGGGTCGAGACCGAGCGCCAGTCCAATTCCGACTGCTACCGCAAGGTTGATCTCGAAGGTGCCGGCAGGGACCGAACCCACCTCCCGGCCATCCACGACAAGCCGGCCCCTGTTCACCACGACGCGGGCCTGTTGGCCGGTCGCACTAACGGTGATGATGTCGAGATCTGTCGAACGCTGTGTGGCAAGGTGCCGAAGCAGAGGGTGATCTACCGCGATCACCCCTCCACTCGCCCGATCGAGGATTTCTGCCTTGGCTTCGACTATCCGCTCCTCGGTCCGGAACCGCTCGAGATGAACCGGGCCGATCGCCACGATGGCGGCAACGTCGGGCGAGATCCACGAGCACATCTCTGCGATTTCACCCGGGCCGTACGTTCCCATCTCTGCGATGAAGAGCTCGGTTCCGGGCACCAGTTGTTCGTTGATCGCCCGCGCCAGACCCATCCGGTTGTTGAACGAGGCCGGGCTGGCCACCGTTCGCAGGGATCCGTCGACCAGATGCGCCAGATATGCCTTGGTCGTGGTCTTCCCAAATGAGCCGGTGATCGCGACCACACGGGCACCCGAGGCCTTTAGCTTTCCCGATGCCTTCTCGACCCAGCGGTTGCCCAGCCTCGCCTCGACCGGCGCAAGCACAACTAGAGCCAGGTCCACTACCGCCGGCATCAGGAACAGCCCGAGAGCTACGAGGAAGACCGACCCGGTCAGACCACCCCCGAGGTAGATCAGGATCATCAGAACACCAACAACCAGCGCGACCCGTTTCAAGCGTGCTGTCCACGCGATCGGGGAAGTTCTTCCCTTGAGACGGAGTCCGATCGGACCGACCTGGGCAAGAGGCACCAGGAAACCAACCCACGGGCTCCACATTGTCCCAACGACACCGACAACAGCCGCCACCGTCAGGATGCGATTGGCCCAGCCGTAACCCCACCAGCGAATAGCAAAGCGGCTCACCGAAGGGGGCAAATAGTGCTCGCGCTGGGCAACCCGTAGCCAGCGAAGGCCGGCGGGGACCGACGCAATCACACACGCCGCAACCAGGGCCCAGGTCATGTCTTCATCAGGCTGTCGACCACCCGACGCAAAGTCTCGGGCTCCTGAGTTGGCAACATGTGACCGGAACCGGTCACCACTTCCAAGGTGGCATCCACGCCGGAGGCCGCCAGGATCTCGAGGGCGCGCTCGGCTACCTGCACCGGGACCTCTTGATCCTCGCTCCCCCAAACGAGCCTGGTCGGGGCCTCGAGTTGCGCCAACTCTGCTTCGTAACTCTCGTTCACCACCTTGACGAAGATGTCTCGCATCATCCCGCTAGCCGCTCGATAGTCCGACGAGCCACTGCTCCGCCGGATGTCCTCCATACGGGCATCGGAAACGACCCCGACCCGATTGAGTGACCGCATTATCCGAAAGGACATCCTGGGTTTACTGGCCGCCTCGAGACGCACCAGGGGAACACCGGTCAAAACCAGTGCACCCACCCGGCCGGGGTGTCGGGCGGCCAGGCAGACTGCGACCCGTCCTCCGAATGAGTGACCGACGATCAACGGGGGCCGGGTGAACTCGTCGAGCAGGACCTCGATGGTCGTGGCATAGTCGGCGGCGCCCATGACCGTCGACGGAGCCGGCGAGGCGCCAAACCCCGGGAAATCTGGTGCCAGAACGTCCATACCACCCAGACTTGCTGCAAAATCGCTGCCCCTGCGGCCCCAGCCGTGAAGCGCAAGCACTGTTGGTGGGCTATTTCCGAGGATTTCTGCGAACAAGACTCCGTTCGCGAATGTACGCAAAGCCAAACTTCAACCCTCGATCTTCCGGCAGAAGTGCCGAGAATACTGTGAGAAGGCTTTATGCCAGCGACATGGAAGATCTGAAACTGACCACGCACCAGGCGATGGCGCGGTTCCGCGCGTCGTTGCTTCGTCGCGCCTCGGCGGTGGCTTGGGTCGTCATGATCATCATCTCGGCACAGGCGGTTCGCACAGAGGTATACGACCAGCCCCTTTTCTGGATCCCGATGTCCGGTCTTGCGGTTCTCCTCGTCTTCTCCACCGCAACGAGATGGGACGGCCTGATGGCCACCCGGGCTTCACCGTTGATCGCCGTCGGCTGGCTCCTTGGCCTGCTCGCCGGAATCACCACCCTCGCCCTCGTACCAGAGCTGTCACCTATCGCAGAGCCGATCCTGTTCGGCATCGCCGCAGTCTCGGGTCTGCTCCTCACCTGGTGGATTCATGCCTTCATGACCGTCGCGGTCGCCGCTGCTATTGCCTTCCTGGGGTTCTCAATAGGGGACGCCGACGCGATCAACGACGTGCTGGCGCCGATCCTCACGGTTGCCACGGTCGCCGCAGCCACCGCTCTCGTTGGCATGGAGTTCGAGAGGGAGGCCGTCCGCTCCACCGAGCGCGAGATGCAAATAGAAGAGCAGCGTCTCGACTTTGAGCGGCTCTACGCAGTCAGCGCGACCCTCGCTCGGGCCGAGTCGTTGTCCGAGATTGTTCCTCACCTGATCGGGACGATCTGCAGGTACCTCGACGCCCAGGTCGGCGCCGTCCTTCTTTACGACCCGGACCGTCATCGACTGGAGACTATGAGCCCGATTTGGGTGAACGGTCATCCCATCGAGGCCGATCCGATCATCCTCGAGGTGAGTGCGCCCGGAATCGTGGCTCAGACCTACCGATCCGGGAAGCCGTGGTTCGTAAACGAGGTCGACCAGGACACCGACGCCCACATCCTGCTCAAGGAACTGGGCCTCCGTCAGGCTCTCGTTGCGCCACTCAAGGTGGAAGAGTTGCGGGTTGGCCTGATCATTGTTGGTGACCCCTATGTCGGCGATTTCAACGAGGGTCAGCTGGAGCAGTTGGGGTCCCTTGCCGCCCCGGCCGGCCTCGTGCTGTCCCAGATCGGCCGCTACGAGGCACAGGCCGAGATGACCCAGCGGCTCGAAGAAGTGGCCCAGATGAAGACCGACTTCGTCTCGACCGTCAGCCATGAGTTGCGGACACCGCTGACTTCGATAATCGGCTCGCTCGATACGGTGAATCGTCCCGAGCTAGCGCCAGTCGAAGCTACCGCCCAGCATTTGCTTGCGACGGCAAGACGTCAGGCCGGCCGTCTCCAGAGACTCATCGATGACCTTCTCGTGGTGTCCCGTATCGACCGGGGAGCGATACCGGTCCATCTCGAGCCGCTTTCGATCAGCGCCGCTTTCGCGGAGATCAACAGGGTGGTTTCGGTGGAGCCAACCTTCACCATCGAACCGGACGACCTGACGGTCGAAGCGGACCGCGACCATCTGAGCCGGATTCTCATAAACCTCGTCGAGAACGCCGCCAAGTACGCGGCCGGCAGCAGTATCGAATTGTTTGCATGGGAGAGCTCTTCTTTGGTCAACATCGCTGTAGTCGACCACGGACCTGGAATCCCCGACGAGGACGTTGACCGGGTGTTTGAGCGCTTCACTCAGATCGACCAGTCGGACACCAGGTCCAAGGGAGGCACGGGCCTGGGTCTCTCGATCGTGAAGAGTCTGGCCGAGGTGATGAGAGGAACTGTTCGAGTCGAGCCGACGGAGGGTGGAGGGGCGACCTTTGTCGTCGAGTTGCCGTTGGCCCAAGCCGCCGAGACGATCGACCTCTCTAAGAGCGTCTAGTCGTCCGGCCCTGCCGCCTGGCTGTGAAACCCGCCGTCGACGTGAACGATCTCGCCCGTGGTCATAGGTGCGTAGTCGCTGAGCAGCACGCAGACCATCCTGCCAACTGGATCGGGATTTGATGAGTCCCACTCGAGCGGGGCTCTTTTTGCCCACACTCGATCGAAAGCCTCGAAACCGGGGATCGATTTGGCGGCCACGGTCCCGAGTGGCCCTGCCGAGACGGCATTGACCCTGATCTTGTGTTTGCCGAGGTCACGCGCCAGAAAGCGGGTGACGCTCTGCAGCGCCGACTTGGCTACTCCCATCCAGTCGTAGGCGGGCCACGCCTGGGTGTTGTCGAAGTCGAGCGCAACGAGGGACCCACCTCCCGCCTTCTCCATGAGCGGAAGCAGTGCAACCGCGAGCGTCTTGTAGGAGAAGGCAGAGGTGACGAAGGCGGTCTGCGCCGACTCCACAGGCGTGTTGAGGAAGTTGCCGCCGAGAGCGTCCTCGGGGGCAAAGGCGATCGCATGGAGTGCCCCGTCGATCATCCCCCAGCGCTTATCGAGGTCAGCGGCGACGGTCTCTACCTGATCAGGGTCGTTGATGTCGAGCTCGAGAATGTCGCACGGTTCGGGAAGTCTCTGTATTGCTCGCTCGGTGAGCCGCATTCCCCGGCCAAAGCCTGTGGCCACGATCTCTGCGCCCTCCTCCTGGGCAATCCGGGCGGCATGCCACGCTATGGAGCCGTCGGTGAGAACCCCGGTGATCAGCAGTTTCTTGCCTTCCAACAACATCAGAAGTTCCCTCCAAAAGTCATGATCCCACGAATACCCAGTCCCATCGTGAACAGAAGCAGTAGTCCGTAGTAGAGCGCCGGCCTTTTCCGGAACTGGGCCCGGTAGATGTAGGCGAACGTGAACGTCACTGCGATTACGACACCGTAGAAGACATGTTGGTTCCCTGGCGGCGTGGTGCCGGTGTTGGCCACGAATACGCCGACAGCCACCTGGAGGAGGAGAAAGCCAATGGCGACCGACACTGCCCAGTAGAACACTCTCGGCGGTCGCGAGACGCGGGCCATCAGGACACCCCAAAGGCCGACAACGCCGCTGAAACCAGCGGCGAAATATCCAAACGTCGTATGGAAAGAACTCAACTCGAAATGAGCTTAGAGAACTACCCACTTTCTCAAGGATTCACGGTATTATCGAGACAGGAGGCATTCATGTTCGAAGCGGTTGAGTTCATTGAGGTCACCAAGGAGCCTGAGCCACGCGAGACCCACTTGGGTGAGTTCCAACAGGAGATGGTTGCTGTCGAAGCTGCGCGCGCAGCGCGGTTGCGTTTCATGGATACCGGATCCGACGACTATGCGTGGTGGGTGGTCCGCAAACCCGGGGCCCGACTTGCTCACTTCATCGCAGATTCCAAGAGCAACAAAGAATTCGTCCTCGACCTGACATCGGGTCAACTCGTCGAGGTCTGATTCCACCCGTAATTGGGTTCGAAACGCGCCAAAAACGACGCGTCTTGGTCCCAATTAGGCCATCAATAGGTCGGCGTACTCGTCCCTAACCACTTTCTTGTCGAACTTGCCGGTGCCCGTCTTGGGGATGTCCTCGATGAAGACAACGCGATCCGGCAGCCACCAGTCCGCGACCTTGCCCTTGAGATAGGCGCGGATGTCCTCTTCGGTGAGGGTCGAGCCCTCGGCGAGAACCACAAACGCGGCGGGACGCTCCTGCCACTTCTCATGCTTGAGACCCACCACCGTCGCCTCGGCCACATCGGGGTGCGCCATGATCGTGTTCTCCAGGTCGAGTGACGAGATCCACTCCCCTCCCGACTTGATCACGTCCTTAGACCGGTCGGTGATCCGTATGAACCCCTCGGGAGTGATCTTGCACACATCGCCGGTGCGGAGCCAGCCGTCGACAAAGGATTCTGCCGATCGTGAATCTTTGTAGTACTCCGCAGCTATCCACGGGCCTCGAATCAGGAGTTCCCCGAACGCCTCGCCGTCATGGGGCAACTCCTCGCCGATCTCGTCCACGATCTTCACCTCGAGACCCGGAACGACGACTCCAGCGGTCTCCAGGAAGTCGAGCTGACGCTGGAGATCCCAATCCTCCATTTCAGGCGTGAGAGTCGCGGTCGAGGCGATCGGGTTGGTCTCGGTCATTCCCCAGCCCTGAACAACCCGGATCCCCCGCTCGGTCCAGAACCACTCGATCATCGAGCGCGGGACTGCCGAGCCTCCGCACAGGAATTTCTCAATCGAGGAAATGTCGATCTCGGGGTTTGCCTCCAGATACTGCATGATTCCGAGCCAGACCGTGGGCACACCGGCGCTGAATGTGACCTTCTCATTCTCGAACAGCGTGACCAGTCCCTGTGGGGTGAGATCGGGCCCCGGATAAGTGAGCTTGGCGCCTTTGGTCACAGCCATGAACGGATAGCCCCAAGCCGAAGCATGGAACATCGGTACCACCGGCAACAAGTTGTCAGTGGGCCCGATTGGAATGTTGGCCAGGTTGGAGATTGTGTGGATGTATGTGGACCGCTGGGTGTAGGCAACGCCCTTGGGGTTGCCCGTGGTGCCTGAGCTGTAACAGAGCATCATCGGTGAGCGCTCGTCGAGCGTCGGCCACTTTCCATGCTCGGGCGCGTCGGCCAGCAGATCCTCATACGCGACCGCGTTAGGGAGTGCGTCGCTGCTCTCGGAGCCCAAGACGACGAAGGTCTCGACCGTCTCCAGCTTTTCGGCGATCGGGGCAAGAAGGGGGACCAGATCCGGGTCGACAAACATGACCCTGTCTCCGGCATGATTGATGATGTAGACCATCTGGTCGGCAAACAGCCTCAGGTTGATCGTGTGACAAATCCTCCCGGTGTTGGCAGTTGCCCAGTACAGCTCGTGATGGCGCTGGTTGTTCCAGGCAAAAGTGCCCACCGCTTCCCCGGTGCCGATGCCGAGCTTGTCCAGCGCAGAGGCAAGCTTGCGGACACGGGCATCGGTCTCGCCGAAGCTGGTCCTCAAGATCGACTTATCCGACTCGACCGACACGATCTCTTGATCCGGGTGGATCCACACCGCCCGGTCATAGAGCGTGGACATGAGGAGCGGAAAGTCGTCTTGCATGTGCATCAGGTGTCTCCCAGTAACTTGCGTTTTTCTTCTTCAAACTCGTTGTCAGTGAGCTTTCCTTCGTCGTGTAGCCGCGACAGCGTTGCCAACTGTGATGCGGCCGACTCCGAGCCCCCTGTCGAATCCTCTCGCATACCGGTCATCCGGATCTCGCGCTGTTCATAGATCAGGGTCTGAACCTGTTCCGGCCCCGGGATGTCCTTGTACCTGCTCTGGCCGTGGGTGCCGGCGGACTCAATGAGGAGGTCACCGGTGCCAAACACCCTTTCGAACATCGATTGGTTGAAGGCAACATCGTTGACTACTTCAAGAGGGATCTCCTTGCCCCGCTTGGCGATCAGCCCTGCCCGATAGATGACTCGCTCATTCGTGATGACATGAAGAGTCGTGAACCATCGGACGAGACCACGCGCCACCAGGACGATGGCCAGCACGGCGATGACAACACTGAACCATGGCGACACATCACCGACCGCGAGAAAACCAATGACGATGAGGGCAACGACGAGCACCAAGAACTCCCTAATGATCCCCGACCAATGTGGCCTGAACTCACTCGCGATTATCTCGTTCTCGCTGAGGAGCCTTTCCGGGTAACGCATGGCACCGCAGGCTACAGGGCTGCGAACATGCCGGCATGACCGCACTGTTTGATCAGCGAGCCTCCAACGAGCGCAGAGACAAAATGACGCGTCGACGTCTCGACGAGATCGTCCCCGGCCTGATGGATGAGCACGATATCGACTGTTGGGTGCTCACGTCTCGGGAGTACGCCGACGACCCGACGGTCATGACCATGCTCCCCGCGGAGTGGTTCTCGTCCCGTCGTCGCAGCATCCTCGTCTTCTTCAGGTCTGATGATGGCGTCGAGCGGCTGTCCGTGGCTCGCTATGACACCAACGGGCTCTTCCCGATTGCTTGGAACCCCGACGAGCAGCCCGACCAGTGGCGCGCACTCGCCGGTCTCCTAAACCACCATCAACCCCGAACGATCGCGATCAATACCTCGCCCGACTTCGCCCACGGCGACGGTATCACCGAGTCCGAGCACACTGCAATGGTCGATGCGCTCGGGCCCAACCTTTCTTCGCGCATGGTCTCGGCCGACCCGCTCTCCATCAATTGGCTGGAGACGCGGCTGCCCGACGAGCGTCCGGTGATGGCGTTGGCCTGCGTCGAGGCGCACTCCATTCTGCGCCGGGCTCTCTCGACAGAGGCGATAACCCCGGGCACCTCGACAACCGAAGACGTCGTGTGGTGGCTGCGTGACCGAGTCCAACAACTCGGCGCCGGGATCTGGTTTCAACCGACCGTCTCCGTTCAGCGCGCCACCGGCGACTTGCGGGGCTCTTTCGCCGGTCGCCCTGCGGCGACGACCATCGAAGCCGGAGATCTGGTCCACATCGACTTCGGAATCGTCTGGGACGGTCTCTGCACCGACCAACAGCAACACGGCTACGTGCTCGGAGGTGGGGAGTCGGAGGTCCCGAACTGGATGAACGACGCCCTCCAGATCGGCAACCGGACGCAGGACATCCTCATGTCCGGCTTCGAGGTGGGCCTCACCGGCAATGATGTGCTCGCCTCGGCCCTGTCCCATGCCACGTCCGAGAACATCGTGGCGAAGGTGTACACCCACCCGATTGGGTTTCACGGCCATGGGGCCGGACCGACTATCGGTCTGTGGGACATGCAGGGCGGCGTGCCCGGTATTGGCGACCGCAGACTTCGTGCCGACACCGCCTGGTCAATTGAACTGATGGTTGAGATCGAAGCCGCGGCCTGGGAGACCCGGACTGTCAGGATCATGCTCGAAGAAGATGCCTGGTTTGATGGAGCGGCGATCGAGTTCCTCGACGGAAGACAGACCGAAGTCTGGGCTATCAGCTAACCACGCACATCGGGCAGCCAGCCGGAAACGAGAAAGCCCCGAGGAAGTCTCGACCGAAGTCTCAACCCTCTCGGGACTCTCGCCCGTGCGATTTCGGGCCGGGGACCCAACTCCGCTCGGGGGCGCCGCTGACCGAAGCCTGCGACTGTGCGATTCGGTTTGCCTCGGCCCGAAGGCCGCTGCCGCCGTGATCGCTCTCTCCGTTTCCGGAGAGGTAGCAGGTCGTGAAACCTGCCGAAGGTCGAGTGCTCGACGATCCCGAAGGATCCCCGCTCACTCTTCCAACCTCGATGTCCCCGGGTTTCCCCGGTTACACCCGTCTCTCTCAGCCTCCAGTTTCCCTTTGGCTGGGAGAACCCTGAACCGTCGGTTTCCCGCTGACTCCGGGCTTGGCCTTTCCGACAGTTTCCCGCCGTTCTGGCCCGCTTCCAGGTTTCCCCTTCAGCGCCGCCTCCGAGTTTCCCCGTCGGCGTGAATGGAAAATTAGACCGTCCCCCACGCAGTGACAACTCGAAACGCCCATTGTTTTTCGCGACCTGAATTCAGTTTTCGCGAACCACTATCGGTGGTGACCAGAGGCCCATTTTGCATATCAAAACGGTGCTTGACCGGGCCTATTGTGTTCGTTTGATCAGCCGCCGATGCCGGTGTGTCCGACAGAGTCAGCTTCGGCAGTGAAGATATCGGGATCGGAGCCGGGGGTGAAACCTTTGATGTCGCGTTCGCCTTCGAGTGCATCCACGACATGTCGCGAACTGACACCGTAGAAGTGCTCGGTCGTCGGTCATCGGTCAATCGAAAACTGTCTTGACACTCCTTCCACCACCACCACGGAGCGCCACTGTTGCTACTTCTTGCCCGGGCTCACCTCGAGCCTACGCAATTCGGCAACAATCTGGTCTTGGGTCTCTTTGACTTCGGCCACTTCCTGAAGCACCCGGTCGAGCTTCTCTGCGATGCGCTCGTTCGTGGGCTTCGTGTCGGTCGCCACTCTGATCACCTCCTCTCACTGCTCGCTGAGGAGAACACTACGCATCAAACCAAGACGCGAGAAACCCCGAGAAAGCCTCGGCCGAAGCGTTAGCCGAAGCCATCAGCCCTCTCGGGGCTCTCTTGCCACTTCGCCGGGAAAGCGGGCCCCCAGCTCGGTGGCGATCCAAAGAGACCGAAGTCTCTTTTTCCCCTATGGAAGTTGCCTCCCAGTCGGTATTGGCAAAATACGAAAGTGATCTGCCCTAGTCAAGGCTGAGAACCCCATACTTTTCGCGGCCTATTTCTTCTTTTCGCGAGAAAGGGTTCTTTGGGCAATTCAGGCCCCCGATCCGGGCAGAGACGGGGCATTGCGCCGTTTCTGTCGGTGCCCCTTCCTATGATCGGAGTCATGACTGTTGAGCTGGAAAACCCTCGTCTGGAGACCCTCTCACCGAGTCGAGCGGGAGACTTCAAGAGGTGCCCTCAGCTATTCAAATTCCGTTCCATAGATCGGCTGCCCGAGCCGACCACGATCTATCAGGCACGCGGGACCACCGCGCACCTCGCGCTGGAGCGGTTCTATGACCTCACTCCGGAGGAGCGCTCACCCGATCAACTCTTCGACCTCTTCAGGGAGGCGTGGACCGAGGTGCGAGGCACCGAGGAGTTCAAGGATCTCTTCGAGACGGCCGAGGACGAACGCGCCTGGGGACTCGAGTCACTCGAACTTCTTGCTAACTACTTCGCAGTCGAGGACCCGAGAGCGATAGATCCTGTGGAGCGCGAGCTCGACATGCTCGAAGACCTCGAGGGGATCACGATCCGGGGCATCCTCGACCGCATCGACCGCGAGGAGGATGGCCGATTGGTCATCACCGATTACAAGAGCGGAAAGGCACCGCCGGAGCAATATTCGCTGCCCGCTTTCTTTGCCCTGAAGATCTACGCGCTCTTGATCAGACAGATCATGAACGAGACGCCAAAAGAGCTGAGGCTCCTCTATCTCAACGGGCCCACCCTCTACCGTCTCGAGATCGACGATCGCCAACTCGACGCGATGGACAGCCAACTGCGCGCACTGTGGGCCGCGATCGAACGGGCCATGTCGACTGGGAAATTCCCGACACGGCCCGGCAAGCTCTGTTCCTGGTGCTCCTTCCAGGACATTTGCCCGGCGTTTCAGGGCTCCTAGGGGAAGATCCCGCGGACCAGCTTGGCGTCGGCGACCTTTCTGATCCCTTTGATCAATGCGGCCGACCTCATGTCGACACCCTCTCTGGTGGCTATCGAGCTCACGTCCTCGAAAGCCCTGGTCATGATCTCACGGAGCCGGGCGACGACCTCGTTCTCGGTCCAGAAGTACTTCTGGACGTCTTGAACCCACTCGAAGTAGGAAACGGTTACGCCGCCGGCGTTGGCGAGGATGTCGGGAACTATGAACACTCCCCTCTCCCTGAGCATGTCGTCTGCTTCGAGAGTCGTCGGGTTGTTGGCTCCTTCGACGATGATGTTGGCCTGGATGTCGTCGGCGTTGTCGGCACGGATCACGTTCTGGATCGCCGCCGGCACCATCACGCCCACCGGCAGACCAAAGAGCTTGTCGCCCTCGATGAAGTCGGCGTCGGGATAGCCCTCCAGGAACCGGTTCTCGTCGACCCATTTGCCAACCGCCTCGACGTCGAGCCCATCCTCGTTGTAGAGAGCGCCGGAGATGTCCGAGACGGCGGCCACCGTCACACCCATCTGCTGACCCGCCACCGCGGCGTATCTCCCGACATTTCCAAATCCGTGGATCGCGACTGAGACGTTGTTGGGGTCCATGCCACGAGCCGCACATGCCTGTGGCAACAGGAACATGAGCCCGCGCCCTGTGGCTTCTCTTCTCGCGATGCTCCCACCCAATGCAGGGGGCTTGCCGGTCACAATTGACGGAACTGCGTGACCGATATGCTGCGAGTAGGTATCCATCAACCACGCCATGACCTGTTCGTTGGTGCCGAGATCTGGTGCCGGGATGTCGGTGTCAGGGCCGATGATGCTGATGATCTCCATCGTGAAACGGCGCGTAACTCGTTGCAGTTCGGCACGGGAAAGCTCCATAGGATCTACCCGAACACCACCTTTGGCTCCCCCAAAGGGCACACCGACGATGGCGCACTTCCATGTCATGAGCATCGCCAGGGCAGCCACCTCACCCAGATCGACATCGGGGGCAAACCTGATTCCGCCCTTGGTCGGGCCCATCGTCGTGAGGTGCTGGACGCGGTAGCCAAAGAGCGTCTCGACCTGGGAGTAGGTGTCATGTCGAAACGGAAAGGTAACGACTGTCGCCCTCTGCGGGACACGGAGACGATCCTTGACGTTGTCATCGAGACCCATGAGGGTCGCAACCCGATCGAACTGCCCTGTCGCCTCGTGGTACATCGGTGAGTCGAACTCGTTAACTGTATGCGTTGTCACGCAATCCTCCGTAGTGCAGGTCGGGCGTCGGACATCCTATGCCACGCTAATGCGACTCGTTTCTTGTCACACCGGCTCGATACGTTGACGATATGAGCAATCTGATCAAAGACCACGAAGAAACTCCGACGACGATCGACCCCCTCATCGACCCGGTCTCCTACCTGGCGAGTCTCGGGATCGAAGCGGAGTTGGTGAGCACTCAAGAAAACAGCCTGGCAGAGGCCGCCTAGCCCGACGGTCCTCGCCCTACGATCAGCATGGTGACAGCGAGGGAGATCCGGATCGATCCGGACGATTGGGAGTCGGTTATCTCCGACCATCTAGGCCCCCAACTGATTGTCGCCGGTCCCGGGACCGGAAAGACCGAGTTCCTGGTGTCCCGGATCGCGGACGTGATCAACAGCGGCGTGGCCCGTCGCGACGGGGTTGCCGTCCTCACGTTCTCGAGAAGGGCGGCCGGGGATCTGCGACGGCGTATCGAGACAGCACTGGGCGGCTCGGGTGTACCCGTAGAGGTCTCCACCTTCCATTCTCTGGCGCTGCGACTCCTCGAGAAGGGCGCCGCCTCGGGTGAGCGCCCGATACCGCTCACCACGCCCGAGCAGGTGGGTTTGGTAGGGCGTCTGCTCCAAGCCGAGGATCCTGACAGCTGGCCGGTCACCTACCGGGGGATTCTGGGCAGCCGTTCCTTTGCCGCTGAGATCGCAGACTTTCTGATGAGATGTTCGGAGAGATTGCTCTCTCCATCCGACCTCGAGGAGCGAGCCCGCGACCGTGCCGACTGGCGGGGAATCCCGGGGCTCTTCAGAAAGTACCGCGATGCCCTCATCGACCTGGGAAGGACCGACTACGGCACGCTATTGGTCTCGGCCGTCGAATTTCTTCGATCCCCCGAAGGGCAGGCCGCTGCAGGACAATTCGATTTCGTCTACGTCGACGAATACCAGGACACCTCTCGGGCCCAGGCCGAGATGGCCCGACTCCTCGCGAGTCCCCACAACAACCTGACCGTCACCGGCGACCCATACCAGTCGATCTATTCCTTCCGCGGCGCTGAACTGAAAAACATCGCGGCATTCACGGACGATCATCCCGACGCCGTCAGGATTGTCCTCGGTCGCAGTTTCCGTGTGCCCGCTGAAATCCTGGAGTCGGCACTCCGCATCGTTGCCGGCGGTGAGCTGCCCGGCTCGGCGGGGCCGGTGGCGCCCGCGGAGCACGCGGGAAGTGTGGAGACATACGTCTTTGATCAGGAAACTGCCGAAGCGGAGTGGATCGCCAAAGAGATCGAGCACCTGATGCGAACACAGGACTTCGATCCGTCGTCGATAGCGATCCTTGTCAGGTCGAAGCGAGAGCTCCTCAACGAGCTGAGCAGGGCCCTCGAACGGCGCTCCATCCCTCACGACCGCCCAGATGCGCGTCTGGTGGATCACCCTGCCATCAGACTCATCAACGACCTGGCGACAGTCGCTGTGATGGGCGGCAGTCTCCCAACAGTGACCCCGGGCGAGGCGTCTGAGGCCGACCGATCGATGAGGAGAACGCTCCTCGGACCGGTTGTCTCCGCCGGTCTGGGAAGGGAGCGAGAGATCCTTCGCGCCCGTCGTCGCTCCTGGGCCCCATGGGTCGACGTCGTCCGGACCGAACTGCCCGGGCATCCCGGGATGGCAGACCTATTCGCGAGCGACGGTTGGGCTACTGAGCGCCCGGCCGCTGATGGTTTCTGGCATGTATGGACGACCATGTCCGGCCTGGGGTCGGTGGCCGCCGATCCGGAGCGGGCCGACTGGCGGATGGCGCTGACGGCGTTTGCCCAGGTACTCGAACGCCAGGCAGAGCGAGACCCGACAGTCACTCTCGAGGGCTACTTCAGGCTCACAGATGAGGAGGGTTTCGAGGCCACTCCTCTGCTCTCACATCGTCCCAACCACCGCCGGGTCACCCTGACGACGCTGCATCAGGCCAAGGGACTCGAGTTCGACGCGGTGTTCATCGCCAACGCAGTCGAGGGGGTCTTCCCCGACTTGCGTAGGAGCCGCCGGATGCTTCGCCCCGAGCTGCTGTCGCCTGAGCGCACCACCGACCCAACCGCACAACACTTGTTTCAGGTTCAGGAAGAGATGCGTCTGGCCTACACGGCTATGACCCGGGCCCGACTCCGCGTCGTCTGGACGGCAACAGCCGCAGGAGTCGATCAGGGAGAGCACCGTCCCTCACGATTCCTCGTCGCCGCCTCCGCCGGAGGAAGCCTTGCTCAGCTTGGCCCACCCGGCGACGTCGACGGACCACCGGTCACACTGCGGGAGGGCGAGGTCGCCTTGAGGAGAACCGTCCTCGACCCGGCTCAAGCACCGCAAACCCGACTGGCCTCGGTGTCCGTTCTGTGCGGGGCATCCCAGGACTTTTGGTCGCCTCAGACCTTCGCAGGGGTCCCCCTCCCCGGCCCGGACAAGCCCGTTCTGGGTGACAAATTCAGCCTGTCACCAAGTCAGGCCGACAGCTACGGACGCTGCCCGCGCCGCTACGTCCTCGAGAGACGGCTTCGGCTCGGGAATGCCGGGTCGCCTTACGCCGAGTTCGGCTCCCTTGTCCATGAGGCCCTCGAACTGGCGGAGCGGGAGATCGTCGGCACGGGCAAGATCCATGCCGACCTCGAAGACGCCCTGAAGCACCTCAGGGACGTGTGGGCCCAGGCCGACTTCGGGACACCAGAGCTCAACGCCGCTTGGCTCGTCCATGGCGAAGAGGCCCTGACCAAGCTCTACGAGCGCTGGCCGTCCGAGGACGGGATCCCGGTCGGGCTGGAAGAGAAGGTTGGAGCCGTCGTGGAAGGAGTCACCTGGAGAGGAATCGTCGATCGGGTCGAGAGGACGTCGGAAGGCCTCCGGGTGGTCGACTACAAGACATCGAGAAACGCGACCCGTGGCGACGACGCAGCCGTCTCGATCCAACTCGGTTTCTACGCGAAGTCCATAGCCGGCTCCTCAGGTGAAGAGGTTGTTGGCGCCGAGATGTGGTTCCCAAGGACGAAGGCCAAAAGTGTGACCACCCGCCCCCTCGACTTCGACAGGCTGGATGAGGTCGAGGCCGAGATGTCCCGAATCACCAAAGACATCCGCAACGAGAACTGGGAACCGATAGTCAGCCTCAACTGCAAGCGATGCAGCTTTCGGATGTCATGCCCGGCCTGGCCAGAAGGAAGGGGCGCCTACCTCCCATGAGCACTCCGAGTCCTTCTCCCGAGCAGCAGGACATCCTCGACCTCGGTCTGAAAACGATCCGGATTCGAGCCGGCGCGGGAACCGGGAAGACCACGACGGTTGGCATGGTCATCTCGAACCTCGTGGCCAACCACGGGATAGAGCCAGAGCGGATCCTGGGAATCACCTTCACCAACAAGGCCGCCTCCGAACTGGCCGATCGCGTCAAGATCTCCCTGGCTCCGACCGTGGAGCAGGGCAGACAGGTCGAGGTCCACACCTACCACGGGTTCGCCGCACAGATCCTCTCCGAATTCGGGGCCCTTGCCGGTGTCGACAGCCGGGTGAGGGTGATTACGCCCACCTTCTCCAGACAGATCCTCGGTGAGACCTATCACAACACCGTTTATGAGCACCTCGATATCACCAACTCGCGGGCGCTCGACAAAATCAGGACCCTCGTCGACAGACTGAGCGACCACCTCCTCACCCCTGATGATCTCCTCGACGTTGTGGATCCTTCCACCGAAATCGGCGGGCCGAGACTCGAGATGCTGAAGACAATCCAGAGATACGACACCGACAAGCGGAGGATCGGTGTTGTCGACTATGGCGACCTGGTGACACTCTCCACACGAATCCTGATCGACAATCCAGACCTCGCCGCCGCGATCCGCGACCGCTATCGCGCGGTCGTTCTCGATGAATATCAGGACACCAATCCGGCCCAACGGGTTCTGCTGTCGACGATATTCGACAAGGGATTTCCTGTTGTCGCAGTCGGTGACGAGGACCAGACGATCTACGAGTGGAGAGGCGCCTCGGCCGAGAACTTCGAGCGCTTTCCGGATCACTTCAAGGACGGCGACGGCGGACAGGCCATCGACAAAGGCTTGACTCTCAACCGGCGGTCGGCACCGGCCATCCTCGAGGTCGCAAACGAAATTCGCCAGGTCGCCAACCCGGGCGCACAACTGCTCCGAACCGAAACGGAAGAGCCGAGAGGCGAGGTGATCACACACTGGGCTGAGGACGCCCTCCAGGAGGCCGATTGGATAGCCGGCCGATTCGAAGAGCTCCATTCCGGCGGCACGCCATGGAACGAGATGGCTGTCCTCTTCAGAAAGAACAAGGACTTCGCAGTAGTAGTCGACGCCATGGCCCGCCATGACATCCCGGTGGAAGTAGCCAACCTCGGTGGGCTCCTGTCCGTCCCTGAAGTGGCCGAGCTAAGAGCGTGGCTCACAATGCTCGATCGCCCCGGGGACTCAGGGGCCCTCATCAAGATCCTCTTCGGAAGCAGCTACAGACTCGGTCTTGCCGACCTGGCGCCTCTGACCCGCTGGGTCACCTCACAGGAAACACGGAGGCCCGATGACAGCGAAGAGGTTCCGGCCGTCTCCTTGCTCGAGGCGATCGACCATATTGAATCTGTTGAGGAACTCAGACAGGAAGCCAGAGATGCGCTCTTCCACTTCAGGGACATTTATCGCGAGTCGCTGATCGAGAGTCAGGGGATGAGCCTGGTCGAGATATGCCGTCTGATCCTCGACAGAACCGGAGCATGGCAAAACATCGAGGCTCTCCCCCACAACCCACGGATGACAGCACGACTCAATATCTATCGGCTCCTCGATCTGACAGAGGATTGGAGCCCCTTGCGTGGCAGACCCTCATTGCGGGCGTTCCTCGACTATCTCGAAGCAATGGAAGACGAGCCGGCCGAGGAACTCGATTCGGCCCGTCTTTCGGGCGAAGACGCCGTGATCCTGGTGACGGTGCACCGGGCAAAGGGGCTCGAATGGGAAGTGGTAGCGATTCCAGCGGTGACCCATCTCAACTTTCCCAGTGGCTCTCAGCAGTACCCGGATCCGGTGAGATGGCCAGAGCATCTGCCGGCGGAACATCGGATAGATGATGCTCTGGGTGACATCCCCGGGGACGACGAGGAGCGTCTGGAATTCTTCCGTGAGAGGAACCGACTCCAGGAGTGGAGGGTCGCATATGTCGCGGCAACGAGGGCAAAGCGAGTGTTGTTCGTCACCGGGGCGTACTGGTACGGGCTCCCCGAACCTGCGATGAACCCCAAGAAGCCGTCCGACCTGTTTGATCTCGTCGCCAACCACCCGGTAACGGTGGATGGGGGCGTGGCCCCCGAACCGCCCAGACCGAGCCTCCTGAGGCCCGACGTGAAGACCCTGGCTCCCGACCCGTTGTTCCCCGAGGGTTGGGATGGCGCGATGAGAATGGCCATGTCGGATCCAGAGTCGGTGCGCCGGCTCGCGTCGGATCTGCAACTGACCGACGAATTCGAAAGAGAGGTGGAGAGACTGAGCGATCAACTCTTCGATCTGAGCAAGGTCGAGGCCACACCCGGCCCCGAAGGGGGCAAGGTTGTCTCGGTTACCGGCCTCGTCACTTATGCACAGTGTCCCAAGCGTTACTTCTGGTCCAGTGTCGATCCCCTGCCCCGGCGCAGCAATCCGGCAGCAGTGGCCGGCACCCAGCTACACCGGAGGATCGAACTGCACCAGCGTGGCCAGGTCCCTTTCGAGGAATTGGCCGACGACCTCTACGACGTTCCCGACGAGGCGACAGGCGATGGCGGTTTCAAGGCGTTTCTCTCATCGAGGTTCGCCGAACGCGATGCAGCCCTCATCGAGGCGCCTTTCACACTCTCACTCGACAACGAATACCAGGTCCGGGGCCGGATCGACGCGATCTATGCCGAGGGAAAACGATGGGAAGTCGTGGACTTCAAGAGCGGACGCCCTAAGGACGATCCGTCCCGAAGGGTGCAGCTCGAGGCGTACGCCGTTGCCGCCACCGAGGTCGACTTTGGCCTCGATCCACCTGAGGAGATCGACGTCACTTTCGCATACCTGGGTGGAGGGCTTGCTGAGCAAACCCATCACGCCGACCAACCCTGGCGAGACGCCGCCCGCGACAACCTCATCGATCTCACCGACTCGATCGAACAGGCCATCTTTGACGAAACTCCCGGGCCCTGGTGCCACACCTGTGACTTCCTTCAGTTCTGCCGGCCAGGACAAGCCTTCGTGGAGGGCTCTTGATCTTCCTCGCACCGGTCGTGGGCTATCTGATCGGATCCTTGCCCACCGCCAACGGGCTGGCCCGACTCTGGGGCGCCAATCTTCGCTCCGACGGATCCGGAAATCCTGGCGCCGCCAATGCCCACCGGACCGGTGGCTTCACCCTTGCTGCGGTCGTGCTCCTCGTCGAGATCGGGAAAGGGCTGCTCGCAGTCGTGGTGGGGCTGAGCATGGCGGGTGATCTCGGGGGGATCCTGGCCGGGATCGGGGCCGCAGCCGGCAACGTTTACAACGTCTGGTATGGCTTCGACGGAGGGAAGGGCCTCGGAATCTCTTCGGGAGTCGTCATCGGGCTGTGGCCGACGGCCTATCCCGTGTTTCTGGCCGTGTTGATCACAGTCATCCTCATCACCAGGGCCTCGGGCATCGCCACCCTCGTCACACTGGCGACGGTTGTCGTCCTTTCGTTTCTCTGGCCGGCGATGGAATGGGAGATGGCTTGGGGTATCGACGAGGTGGAACTACTCCCCCTGCTCGGGATTGGCTTGACGCTGGTATTGATGCAGAAGCACCTTTTTGATGCCCGCAATCCGCTCAGACGGCCTTCCCGTCCCTGACTTCGAGAAGAATCGTCACCGGTCCGTCGTTGATGAGGCTGACTTGCATCATTGCCCCGAACTCGCCGGTCTCGACCGTTAGGTCCTGAGCGCGCAACAGTTCGACAAACTGATCGATGAGTGGCTCAGCGATCTCCGGTGGGGCGGCACGGGTGAACGAGGGCCTCCTCCCCTTCCGTGTGTCTCCAAGGAGTGTGAACTGGCTGACCACCAGAACCGAGCCGTCAACGTCGATGACGGAGAGGCTCATGTGGCCCGCTTCGTCGGCAAACACTCTCAGACCCGCAACCTTCCCGGCTGCCGCAGTCACATCGGCTGCGGTGTCGGAGGAGTCGATGCCCACAAGGACGAGGAGACCTCTGGCGATGGCGCCGACCTCAACTTCTGAGACCTCGACCGCGGCCCGGGCAACCCGTTGGATGACAACCCGCATGAGGCGGGATTCTGACAGGCAAATAGAGTGGCACCGTGCCTAAGAAGAAACCCGAAGCTCGAGAACTGCTCACGGGCCCTCCCGAGGCGAGCGTCCTCTATCTCCTCGACGCGAGCACGGACTATGAGGCGGCTCTTCTCACCAAGTGGATACGATCCGAGACCTCGTCATCCCTTCCGGCAATCCGCATCACATCGTCTCGCCGCGGAAAGGGGGGCGACGACGAAGCGCTGACCGAGAGGATGCACGGAGCGGACGATCCCTATCTGATTCCCCTCAGAGTTCTCTGGATGCCGCTCGAGAAGGGAGGACGGAGGGCGGTCAGTTGGCGGGACCTCTTCATAGCTGGAGATCCCCGGGATCCGAAGGGACTCAGGGCGCGATGGATCCGTTTCTCCAGCCCGCGCAGGGTCCGGCTAATCGCTGCCCAAGGTGCTTACTCATCGGAGATGATTGCCAACTATGCCGGGTCAGGGCAGATCGACCCTCTTGCGTCGTATGCGACACGACGAGCATGGAGGGTCCTCGACCAGGCGGAGCGGAGACTGCGTGGCAACCGGTACAAGATCCCCCGGTTCGTCCCGGAGGCGATTGTGTCGAGACGGGAATTCGTCGAATCGATCTCGGCGGTGGCCGCCGAGATCGGGATGGAGGAGGGAACAGCCCTCCAGAAGGCCGAGCAGTACCTGCGGGAGATCGCGGCGACGCACTCGCCTTACGTGATCGACATCATCGCCAGCGGGATTCACATGCTGTACAAGCAAGGGTACGGAGAGATCCATTACTCCGAAGACCAGGTGAAGAAGGTCGCCGAGCTGGGTCAGGAGTTCCCCCTGGTGTTCCTCCCCTCTCACCGCTCCAACCTCGATCGACTGAGCCTCCAGTTCATGCTCTGGGAGAACGACCTGCCGCCCAATCACACCGCCGGTGGCAACAACATCGACTTCTTTCCAGTCGGTCCTCTTCTCCGCCGAACCGGCGTCTTCTTCATCCGGAGGGGGTTCCGGGACAACTTGCTGTACAAGAAGGTCCTGCGGAGCTACCTCGACTACCTGGTTGAGAAGCGGTTCCCACTCGAGTGGTACATGGAAGGTGGCCGCTCCCGATCCGGGAAACTCCTTCCACCCCGGCTCGGCCTACTCAACTATGTCGTCGACTCCTACCGGCGGGGCAAGGCCGAAGACATCCAGCTAGTGCCGATTTCGATCGCCTACGACCAGATCCAGGACGTCCCCGACTACGCCCGTGAGGCGCAAGGCAAGACAAAGGAGAAGGAGTCGATTACCTGGCTGGTTCGAGCCGTCAGATCACTGAGAAGGCGCTACGGCGACATCTACATCCGGATTGGTGAGCCGGTGTCGGTGTCGTCCGTGGTCGACACCATTGAGGCAGGCGACCCGGACTCGCTCGGACTCCAGAAGGCGGGCTTCGAAGTGATGTACCGCATCGGCAACGTGACGCCGGTTACCCCAACAGCCGTCGTCAGCATCGCTCTGTTGGGCGAGCGAGGTGTGGCTCGAACCGCAGGCGAGCTCGCAGACCGGTGCAACCGATTGGCCGAGTTCATCAAAGCGCGTGGTATTCCCACCACTGAAGAAATCGATCTCTCGGATCCCGAGAAGGTGACCGCCGTCCTCAGTTGGCTGGCGGACCACGGCAACGTATCGAGCCATGAGGCGCTGGGCAGAACCGTCTACTGGCCCGACGAGGAGCAGATGATCCGGATTTCCTACTACAGGAACATGATCGTCCACTTCTTTGTGCCGCGTGCCCTCTCGGAGATGGCATTGACATCATTGATCGATGCGGAGGATCAGAGCTACGAAGCCGTCGCCTCGGCCCTCCTCGGATTCCGCGACCTACTCAAGTTCGAGTTCTTCTTTCAAGAGAAGGAGCTTTTCCTCGACGACGCAGCGACTGACGTTGCGATTGACGCACCCAACTGGGAAGACCACCTCGCGGCGAACGGACCGATTGAGCTCTTGGCCAAGATGGGACGCCCGGTTGCACACTGGGCCGTGCTCCCGATCCTCGACGGGTACCAGATCGTCGGAGACGAGCTCGAAGCCCTGACAACGCCGTTCGACGAAAAGGCCTTCCTAAAGGCCTGTCTCGGTAGAGCAAGAATGTATCGAATCGAAGAGAAGCTCATCTCCGGCGAAAGCGCCAGTCAGGTGCTGTTCAAGTCGGCCCTCGACCTGGCCGCCAACCGGGAGCTTCTCACCGAGGGTCCGGACGTTGCCCAACGGCGTCGTCTCTTCGCCGAAGAGGTGAGAAGGGCTCGCGATCTCGCTGCCGCCGGTCTCTAGCTTTCGTCGGCCTGCACATCGAACTGATGCTTGGCCTCTTCCAACATCTCAGCCGATGTCTTCGGAGCGACGTCGAGAGCCTCGAGCGCTGCTCCAGTCTCGACACCTGAATCGACGGTGTCGACCGCTTCACCCTCCATGTCAGCAAGGACCTGCTCCAGATTTTTCGCAACTTCGGTCCTTGTCTGCTTGAGCGGCTCAGGTTTCGGTTTGGGCTTGGGATTGGTCGGCGACGCCGCAACATCCGGACGTGGCTTCGCCGCAACCTCCTGTCCCGGCCGGAGGACGACAGGTCGGGGCGATTCCGGCTCGTCAGTCTTGGGGGTCGCCCGCCGTCGCATTGCCCGCCCTACTCCGATCAGTACGAAGGCTGGAATGATGTTTCCACCGAGGTCACCCAGGTTGACCCCCAACTCGTCGAACAGACCGGCCCGGTTTAGAAAGAAGACCACGACCCAGAGGTATCCGAGCACGGACACGATCCGTCCCAATGTCGCGAGGCCACTCGATTGGGTTTCTTCAGCCATGCCCACATTCAACCATGGGTTTCTAGGGACGTGTGATTGCGATCCGAAGTCGCCACGCGGAGAGCAGTATCAGGACCAGTGCGTATGCCGCGAGCACGCCCAGTTCGGGGAGGATGTCTGCGGTGTTGCCACCCCTTCTCACCAACTCGGCGAAACCGTCCAGGGCCCAAGCGTGCGGCGTGATGTGGGCAACCTTCTGCATGGTGTCTGAGAACAATTCGGCGGGGATCATGGAACCACCTAGTGCTGCCAGACCAATGGAGAGAACCACGCTGATCCCGGCCGCCTGCTGGTCGTTTTGGAAAATCGAGCCCATCAGCGTTCCTGCACCGGCGCCCACTGCGGCGAATGTGATGAGTAGTAAGAAGGCACCTACCGGATCCCCCCAATTGACCCGAAACAGAAGAAAGGTGGCGGCCATTATGTATAGACCCTGCACCATGGCTGTCGCCCACCTGCCGGATCCCTCTCCGACCACGATCGTCCGTATCGATGTTGGGGTGGAGAGCATGCGATGGGAGATGCCCAGTTGTCTGGTCATGATCAAGGCCGCGGATCCGGTCAGGGCGGTCAGGAAGACAAACAGCACGAGTTGCTGGGCCGCCCCGAGATCGAATTGACCCAGCGTGTCCGGGAAGACGGCCTCTCCAAGTGCAGAAGTCTCAACGGTCAGACCCGGTGCGGGCACGCCGCCCGACACGGCGACATCGAGAGCGATGAAGAAGTCCGTACCCGTCTCGGCTGAGGCAAACTGGGCCGCCGTCACCGGTGTCATCACCCTCGACACGGCAGCGGCCACAACCTGTTGCAGCTGTTGGCCGAACCCGTCCGGGCGCGCCACAAACTCGATCGTGACCTGCTCACCGGATGCCGCCACCTCATCCATCCCTGCGGGCAACAACACCCCGCCCTGGATGTGGCCGCGCTCGACAGCAACGGTCAAATCCTCGTCGTTTTCGTACCGGAGCACATCGAGACGCTCGTCGGACTCGATCTCCTCGGCGATACCCGTTGCCAAACGACCGTCATCACCCAGATAGAGACCGACTGCCGGATCGACCCCTCCCCCGAACTGAGCCCCAATCAAGAGAATGATCGCGATCGGGAAGATGAAGACGAAGAAGATGTTCGACCTCTCCCGCAGCATCCTGCGGATGTTGCTCACGGCGATGGCGAGAACCTTCATCGTCGCAACCTCCTGAGAAGGAATACCCAGGAAATCGATCCAAAGACCACAGCAAACAGCAGGAGCGCACCAACAGCCGGGAGGGCCGCCGTCCACTCTTCTCCGCCGGCCAGATCGGCCAGACCCCTCATAAACCATGCGTGAGGTGTGAGGAGAGTGAGCTTTGCCAGGAAGTCGTCACCCTGGCCGAGCGGGAAGAAGACACCTCCGAGCAATCCCAAGGTCACTGCGATGATGGACGCGAGATTTCCGGCTCCTTCCGGCGTCTTTGCGACCGAAGCAACCAGACCCATGATCGCCACGGCGGACAGCACGCCGGCCACCACAAGAAGAAACACGCCTAGCGGAGCCCCCCATGTCGCCTGCATCGGGGGCAGCGAAGTGGCCACCACCAGGACTGTCATCGAGATCATCCCCAGAGCGAATGAGAGAATCGCCTTCGCCGACACCACCGTGGTACGCCCGATCGGGGCAGCCATGAGACGTGGCAGGGTCCCGTCACGCTCCTCTTCGAGCAAGCCCAAAACGCCAAACTGGACAGTGAAGAACAAGAAGAACACAGCCATACTCGCTGCGAAATACGTTGTCTGATCCAGTTGCCGGGTCCCGGCCGACACGTCAGTGATGACGAACGCCTGGCCGGCCTGTCTCGCTTGATCTGCCCAGATACCGATCTGCTCGGCTGTCGGAGGGGGACTGGCCAGGACGGCTGCGGTGCCGACCGAAAGTTGCCCGGTCGAGATACCTTGCCCGAATTGCTCGGCTATCGAAGTGGCAATTTGGGCTGACGTCGGTGCATCAATGTCGCCGATCACTTCGACGGTGAATTCCTGCTGGGAGAACACTGCATCGCCGAGACCAGGTTCGATGAGGTAGTAGACGCTTATCTCGCCCTCCTCGATCGCATTCTCGGCAGCAGCAGCATCGCCGAACTCGGACAACGTCAGGATCCCTTCGGATTCGATGCCTTCCAGCGCAGTGGAGAACGCTTTTGATATATCTGTCTGGTCGAGATCGACGATCCCATAGTGGAGGTCGAGCGAACTCGAATCGAAGGCGCTCCCGAAAACGGTGCTCAAGATCAACGCAAGCGCCAGTGGCGCGACGATCCCGATGATGATCGCCGACCGGTCGCGAAGCCTGAGCCGAAGGTCTTTGGCGGCGATCCGCGTTGCGGCGCTCACCGTCAGTCCCGGAGTGCTTTGCCGGTCAGATGGAGAAAGACGGCCTCGAGGTTTGGCTCCACCACCTCGACACCGACTATGGACGCTCCGCTCGCCGTGATCGTGCTCAAGAGCTCCGGAAGAAGACTCGATGCATCTGAAGCAAGAATCTCCAGTTGATGGTCAGACGGACTCACCTTCAGGACGCCCTCGAGGCCACGTGCCGCCTCTGCGGCCACATTCAAGGGACCTCCGGCGCTGACCGAGATCCGATCATGCTCCCCGACCAGTGAGACCAGTTCCCGCCTCGTCCCCTCGGCCTTGATCGAGCCTTCGTCGATGATTGCCACCCGATCACAGAGACGCTCCGCCTCCTCCATGTAGTGGGTGGTGTAGAGGACAGCCATCCCCTCGGCGGACAACTGCTCCACGGACTCGAGGATGGAGTTTCGCGACTGAGGGTCGACTCCGACGGTTGGCTCGTCGAGGATCAACAACTGAGGCTTATGGAGTAGCCCGATGCCGATGTTGAGCCGACGCTTCATTCCGCCCGAGTACTCCTTGATCAGGTCATCGCGGCGATCGGTGAGACCCACGACCTCGAGCACCTCGTCGATACGCACACTCAGGGTGTCGGCAGGCATCCCGTAGAGCCTCCCGAAGAATTTGAGGTTCTCTGATGCGGTCAGGTCCGGGTAGATCGCGAGATCCTGCGGCACCAGACCGATGTCGCCCTTGCCTTTTGTAGAACTGGTTGAAATGGTGGTGCCCAAGACAGAGACAGCCCCGGCGTCAGGCTCGAGAAGGCCTGCGATCATCGAGATGGATGTGGTCTTGCCGGCTCCGTTTGGCCCGAGCAGCCCGAAGGTCTCGCCCTCCTCGATGTAGAAGGTGACCCCGTCCACGGCAACAAGATCGTCGAATGTCTTCCGGAGCCCATCAGCTGTGAGGACCTGAACCAACTTCTCCACCCTGTGATTCTGAGTTAGTCGACCCTACCGATCATCACCCCGATCGACGAACCCTGATTGAAGGTCGGCTCGGCGCAACAGAACCAGCTCTCACTGAGCCGGGGCGTGATCGGCCCTGGATCGATAATTCGGCCCCAATCACGATCCGGGACCCGGGCCGAAATCACGCTTCTCATGGAGGTGAATGTCTCCATGACCTCCTCACCACAGTCCGAAGCCTCGGCCGAGATTGCCTCGAGTTCCTTCTGCAGCAGTTCGGATTCGGGATCCTGGAAGCTCCAGCGCCAGGTGAGAGAAGCGGGGTCATATGAAGTGAGGAACGGGACCACCGCCGGGTGACTCTCAAGCAGAGATCCCTCGGGTATCAAGAGCTTGATCCCCAGTTGCACCGGATCGGTCGAAGTCCACAGACGATGTTCGTCGAGAAACTCGACGAGGTCGGCAACGTCGGACGGAGTGGTCCATGGGAAGAAGGGAAGCCACGTGGGCCGGGTGTGGATTCCGGCGCGACGCAACACCTCAAGTGATTCAGCCATGTCAGGAACGGTGTGACTCTTGTCCAGGATCAGAAGGGTCTCCTCATCAACACTTTCGAACGCGCTGACGACGAAGAGAACGCCAAGGTCCTTGAGCTCGGGCCACATGTCTCGATGTTTGAGAACGTGCTCGACCTTCACGGTCACGTCGAAGGTCAAATCGGGATGGGCGGCGTGGGCCTCCCGCAGAATGTCGGTGGAGTATCTCGGGGCGTTGAGGAAGTCCGGGTCGGCGAACGTCACATGAGCGACACCGGCTGCCGCCAACTGATCGATGTCCTCGAGGACAACTTCGGCTCCGACCACCCGCAAGCGTCCGTCATAGACGATCGGAAGTGGGCAGTGCCGACAGCGGTGCCGACAACCGTGTGATGCTTCCACTGCCGCAGCCGGCACGGCGGTTCCGTTCCATTCGAGTCGTGCGTACTGGTGATTCGTGGGGAGTGTGCTTCGGTCGGGAACGTGAAACCCCGACCGACTGTTGCCCGTCTGAATTCCTGCGCCTTTGTCCAGGCCCTCGAGCCAATCAACCAGACCGCTCTCATACTCCCCTTCCAGGAGGACGTCGGCCAAGCCGTCAAGTGAATGCTCACGACCGACCCTGGCGTAAAGACCATAGAACGCGATCGGCGTGGTGGCGTTCGACTCCCGGATTCTCTCGGCTGACGCGAGCGCCAGACGCATGGCCGTGTGCATCGGAACCGAGAAGGCGACGGCGTCCGCGTCCGCCACGAGTCTGTCGTCAAAAGCCTCTACGGCCAGGTCGAGCGTCGACACCTCATATCCCAGGTAACGCAATCGCGCTGCGGGGGAAGCCACATGAATCGGCTGATGACCGAGCTCATAGGTTGAGACCAGAAGTACGCGCACCGGGCGAGTCTACGAACACGTCGCCGGTAGCCTCCAATCGTGCTCAGCTACACCAACACTGCGTCCGGCCCTCTTCATACGGTGGATTTCGGAGGTCATGGGCCGCCGATCGTGCTGATTCACGGTCTTGGCGGATCGACCACAAACTACGACGCAGTGGCCCCGCGGCTCACGTCCTACGGCCGCGTCCTGGCAATCGACCTGCCCGGTTTCGGGCTCTCGCCACCGCAGGGAGACTTCCGGCTCGAGACTCATCGCACAGCCATCGAGAACTACCTGGTGACACTTGACGGTCCTGCGGTCCTTGTCGGCAACTCGACCGGAGCAATGCTGGCGGAAACGGTCGCCAGCGATCGTCCAGATCTTGTCGCCGGCTTGATTCTTCTCGCACCCGCAACGCCGCCCGTGATCCCTGATCGACGGATGGACTTGCCGACAGCAATCCGACTCGCGATGCAGGCAACTCCATTCGTCGGCGAAGCCATCGGGCGACACTTCATCAAGAAGTACTCGGCCGAGGAGTTGGTCCAAACAAGTCTGAGGATGATCACCCACAAGTCTGGCCGGGTGCCCCTTGCCGTTATCGAAGCCTCGATCGACGTTGCCCGGATACGGATGCAGCTCCCCTGGACGGTCAAAGCCACTGCCAGAACCGCCACCGCCATCGCTCTGAGCTATCTTCGACGAGCCGACTTTGTCCGGATGATCAGAA
>Ga0255053_10000095_pt1 | contig 42752 bp, 30 predicted proteins | sample JV7_2_22_MG_FD_188635 | JGI IMG/M metagenome (GOLD analysis project Ga0255053, IMG submission 188635) | Seawater microbial communities from Jervis Inlet, British Columbia, Canada - JV7_2_22 | ecosystem: Environmental > Aquatic > Marine > Inlet | place: Canada: British Columbia | collected... | reverse complement strand
GCAGTCGCAGAACAACCAGGCCGGGCTCGACCTCAAGTGGGGCATCAGCAGCGACGTCACCCTCGACCTGACCATCAACACCGACTTCGCCCAGGTGGAGGCGGACGATGCGGTGGTCAACCTCTCGCGTTTTTCCCTCTTCCGGCCTGAGAAACGGCTCTTTTTCCAAGAGAGGGCGGGTGTCTTCGAGTTCGGCACCGGAGGGGTCAGCCGTTTGTTCTACAGCCGCCGAATCGGTATCGACGAGGATGGGGTGCCAGTCCGGATCCTCGGCGGAGTTCGGGTGGTGGGCCGAATTGCCGGCTGGGACGTCGGTGTGCTCGACATGCAGACCGAGGCCAACGACATCATGCCGGCCGAGAACCTCGGTGTCATGAGGGTTCGACGGCAGGCATTCAACAATGCGTCGTACGTGGGAGGCATCGTTACCTCCCGGATCAACGCGGATGGCGGCTCGAACCTGGCCTACGGTCTCGATGGGGTTGTCCGCTTCGACAGTGGTGACGAGCTGATCATGAGGTGGGCGCAGACCTTCGACACCGAACCCGGCCAGCCAACTGTGGGTGGCATCGACAGCGGCCGGCTTTTCACCAGTCTGCAGCGCCGCAACCGGCAGGGTTGGGGCTACACCGCGGTTGGAGCCTGGTGCGGTCCCGAATACCGGCCCGAGCTTGGCTTTGCGGCCCGCGAGGGATTCACGCAGCTCTACGGCGAGCTCCGGCATGGCCGAGTCCGCGATGGTGATAGCTGGTATCGCAGCACGAACAAATGGATCGACGGCGGCGGTTACTGGCGGACCGAGGACAGGCGCCTGGACTCGGGTCACTTCGGATTCGGAGCCAATCTGCAGACCCGCGCCGGCACCTGGGTGTGGGCCGACCTCCGCGGATTCAAGGAGGATCTGCTCGAGGGTTTCGAGCTCGGTGATGGTGTCGAGGTCCCGATGGGTGACTTCTCCTGGGTAGGCGTGTCTGGGGGATTCAACCTGCCGCAGGGGCGCAACATCCGCCTGTGGGGGAACGGCTACGTGGGCCAGTTCTACGACGGCCAGCGACTTCGCACCAGGCTCGGGCCCCAGTGGACGGCGTCGAAGAACCTCACCGTCGGCATGACCTACGAGTTCAACGCGATAAGATTTCCGGCGCGGAATGACGAGCTCTTGATCCACCTCGCACAGCTTCGCCTGGTGTGGTCGTTCAACTCCAAGATCTCGACCGATCTCTTCACCCAGATCAGCAGTCTGGACCAGGTCGTGTCGTCGAACCTGCGCTTCCGCTACAACGTGCGCGAGGGAACCGATCTCTACGTAGTCTTCAGCGAGTCGATGTGGACCAATCGGTTCCAGGAGGGCCTGTGGCTGCCAAGATCGGACGCCCGCAGCGTGGTGGTGAAGTACTCTCAGACGTGGAATCTGTGAGGTGGGTGCGCGGAATCCAGTAATCGGAGCGGAGAAGGTGAATTCAAATCAGTGTTGCGCGACGTTATTGATCTTGTTGCTTTCGGTGGCGATGAGTCAAATTGGATGCGGGAGCCCCAACCAGGACCTCGCGGAAGATCCTCCGGCGAAAGCGATGGAAGACCTCGGCTTCGAGCCTCCCGGCCTGGTGCCGGAACCGTTTGCCCCCCGGTTGACTCGCACAGACGACGCCGAGCTTGCGGTCGCCCTATCACCCCGACTCGACGAGCTCGTCTTTACCCGCGCCTTTTTCGACCAGAGCGGTATTCACTTCGCATTGATGACCTCGAAAATAGTTGATGGCAAGTGGACCGACCCCGAGCCGGTTTCATTTCGTAGCGAACGTGGAGAAGCCGAAGCGTTCTTTGATACTTCCGGGAACCGTCTCTATTTCTACTCGGGGCGCCCCGAGCCGGGCGCCGAGAGCCCACCGCGAGCGATGAATCTCTGGTACGTGGAGCGGGAAGGGGAGGACTGGGGCGAGCCCGTGTTGATGGGCCGGCCCGATGCACCAATCGAGTACGGCTGGTCCGGGTCGTTGTTGGGTGATGACACGTTCTTTTTTACCGCTCGACCCTACGAAGACCTGGGTCTGGCCGATATCTACCGGGTGTCGGTCGGCGACGACGGGTTTGGCGTGGCGGAGAGCATCGGTCCACCGGTCAACACGCCGGAGTACACGGAAAACGAGCCCGCCGTGGCGCCGGATGGTTCCTACTTCGTATTCTACTCAGCCGGCCGTCCTGACAATTTGAGCACGGAGATGCTCGGCGACCTCTACATCAGCTTTCGGCAGAGCGACGGTTCGTGGGGCGAACCGCGGCACATCGCCGAGCCGATCAATTCAGCTGCCGAGGAGAACTGGCCCAGGATTTCGCACGACGGGAAATACCTCTTCTTCAGCAGTAATCGCCGCGAGGGAGCCGAGCTCCCCGATCTCTATTGGGTCAGCACCGAGGCGCTCGAGGGGTACCGCCCTGCAGACCTGTAGGGGCGGCATATAGCTGCCCTTTCGGATTCGTCTTCGTCAGGTCGTTTCGGGTGGGGATTGAAGCAGCCGCAGAGCCTCCGCTGCGGGCACCCCGAGGTTAGACCCGGTGAAATCGTTGAGGATGGCGGAGTTGATGGCGACGACGCTGCCGTCGAGGCCGATCACCGGTCCGCCGCTGCCGCCGTGGGTGGTATCGGCGTCATAGACCACGCTGGCGGCGGTGATCTGGCCGACGATTCCCCGGGTCGCCAGTGGCGCAATGTGGCCCCCTTCGGCCAGGATCTGCGCCACCTCCCAGAAGGTGACTTCACCGCGGGCTTCGAGCACGGGCAGGATCTCGCGCCGCGAACGGGCGATCATGGCGTTGATGCCGGTCGGATAACCCAGAACCACGACCTCATCGCCGGCGTTCAGCGCCAGGTCGTCGAGGCGCAGGGCCGGCAGACCCGCCGTCACGATCTGGCAGCGCAGCACCGCCACGTCCGCAGTGTCGCTGGATACGATCAGCGATACATCGAACGGCTCGGGCTCGCCCGGGAGGTAGCCGATGAACCGGCGCATGACCGGGACCAATCCGCGAGCGGCGATCGTCTTTGCGTCGTCGTCGAAAAGCCATGGCTCGGCGACGTGCCGGTTGGTGATGATGCGGCCGTCGTCGGTGGCGATGAAACCGGTCCCGGTGTAAAAGATCTCGACCTCGGGACCGTTCCCGTCGATCGTGAAAGAAGGTTGCCCGCCCGGGCCGATCGTCGGTTTGCCGTCTGGGGAAACCGCGAAGCGCAGCGGTCGGCCGGAGTCGGGGTCGTTGAACCCGTAGGCGCCCTGGAGGAAGACCACCGACCGCGCCGCCGCGGCAATGACCCGCTCGCGGGCGCCGGCGAGGGCTTCGAGGTCGTCGACCCTGGTTTCGGTCTCTCTGAGCTCTTCGATGTCACTTCGGATAGCCTCGAGGTCCGCGACAGTGAGGGAGCGGTTTTCCGGCCGGTCGAGAAGACGCGCGAGGCCCTCCACGCGGGCGGCCTCGGTCTGCAGGCTCCGCTCGACCCTGGCGCTGCGCACAAGAGCCGCGCTCGCGAGACCGATCGCCGCCATTGCCAGCACGACCATCACGATCCGCACCCGGGGCGCGGTCTGGGTCATGATCTCGGTTGGAACCTGGGTGGCGAAGATGCCGGCACGCTTGAGCGGCGAGGTCGAGTCGTAGCGTGCACAGTCCACGCAGTCTGAGAACGCCTCGGCCATCGTTTTGTAGCGTTGCTGTTCCGGGGGGTAGAGGCGGAACCGCACCACGGCGCCGTCACCGAACTCTAGCATGTCGCCGGAGGCGAGCACCATCTCCTCGATCTGCTCACCGTTGATCCACACGTCGGCGCCGGGGGTGACTGTCAAACGGAAGGTGTGGCCGCGCCGGTCGAGGGTGGCAAGTGATTGTGGGGTCGATGCCCCTGTGTTGAAGATCTCAACACCTCCATTGGCCGCGGAGGCAATGACGACGTGATCCCCGGAAAGAAACGCGGTGGTCCCCCGCTGACGTCCGGAGAGGTGGACGATGGCCGCGTCCGGGGCGGCGGTTTCGCGGTTGGATGTGTTCATGGCCGTCATGATATCTCCCCCCGAGGGCTCTCGTCGGCCTGGATCTCCGTCAGCCTGGAATTCTATCGGGCTTCGAGTAGTGCTGTGCTCGAAGACGCCGGCATGTTACCAGCGGGAGGTGGACGTGTTGGGGCGGCAATTAGACCGCCCTGTTCAACGTGGGCGGGATAAATCCCGCCCCTACAGGCCAATCACCGACATCACACCTTGACAACCTCCAGGGTGAGTTTTATGATTAGGATCGAGTCTCAATCTATATAAAGATGAACAGGCCGGACGCCGGGAAAACGGGGCGTTTCGAGCCGAACAAGGGGGAAACATGACACAGGTATGGAGTCTTGGAAAAGGCAGGTATGGAATTGGTGCATTGGTTCTCGCGCTGGCCGTAACGGTCCTCGCTTGCGCTCCGCAGGATCAGAGCGCAGAGTTTGCAGCCGCGGTTGGTGGGTGGCAGGCAGCGTACGACTCAAAGGACCTCGATGCTCTGGCGGCCGTCTACACCGAGGACTGCGTTCTCATGCCGCCCAACGCAGAGTTGGCGGAGGGGCAAGCTGCGGCGAGAGCATCCTTTGGCGAGATGATCGATGCCGGTCTTACCGGCGAGCTGAACACGATGGTAGCGATCGCAGCAGGCGGCGTCGGTTATCACGCAGGCACATACACTCTGCAGGCGCCGGACGGAACGGTTGTCGACCGAGGCAAGTTCATGGAAGGCTGGAAAAAGGTTGGCGGCGAGTGGAAGATCGCCAACGACATCTGGAACAGCGACCTGGCCCCGTTTGCTGGCGCCACGACGATCACAATCACCCACGATGTGAAGGACGGCGATCACTGGCTCGCGGCCTGGCAGGGTGAGAACAGCCGGCACAGCGACTTCGCCCAGCACGGTGTGGCCAACGTTCGCGTCTTTCAGAATTCAGAAATGCAGAATCAGGTCGGTCTGGTGATCGACGTGGCAGACATGGAGGCCTTCCACGCCTTCCTGAATTCGGAGGAAGGCGCGAATGCCAGGGCCGAGGACGGCGTCAAGGACAAAGGCATGCGGATGTACCTGGAAGTGAAGTAGGGCGGGACTCGCAAGGGCTCAACGTGTTGTAGAGCCGGCATTCATGCCGCCCGTGGAGCCGAAGAGACCTGAGCCGCGGAGCGGCGGAATATGATTAGCCTGGGGCGTGAACCCGCCGGCGGCAGCGAAATGTGGCCGAGGCCGGGGATCGCCGGCGTTCGGCCACTCGCTGGCGACGGTGTGTCACGACGGCCGAAGGCCGTCAGTAACCCCAGGAATCAGGACCATATTTGTGTGGTGAGCCCGGAGGGGCGGCAGATCAATGTCTGCAGCGTGAGCCGCAGGCGTCGGCGCCATACGTCTGCCGCCGCTCCGCGCAGAGGGATTTTGGGTACGATACGATCCCTGGGGCTGACGCCCCAGGCTAATTATCTGTCGCGCCTCCGGCGCTCCACATCTCGATGCAGTGGTTATTTTGCCTGGTTCGCGATGAAGGCGATCACTGCCAGGAGAACGCCGGTCTCTACGGGAGTCGTCTCCGGGATTGACAAAAGATTGACCGACGATCCCGACACTTTTCGACTACAATTCCCGCGATGGAGGTGAGGGTGCCGAGGATTCTTTATGTCATTTCTGCGTTCGCTGTGGCCCTGGCCCTGGCGATGCCGGCGTCCGGCCAGATCACCGCCTTCGTGTTCGCAGACGACGGCACGCCGCTTGCGACCGATGTCTACCGGCCGTTGAGGTCCAGTCCGCACCCGGTGATCCTTATCCGCACGCCCTACGGCAGGGACGGGTGGGTCGAGCCTTGCCTCGCTTTTGCCCTTCTCGGCTACGCCTGCGTCGCCCAGGACACCCGGGGGCGGGGGGATTCGGGCGGCGACGACACGGTCTTCCGGGACGACGCCGACGACGGTCGAGCGACCGTCGAGTGGCTGGCCGAACAGTCGTGGTGCGATGGCAACATCGGGATGTTCGGCGGATCCGCCTTTGCCATTACCCAGTACCTCCCGGCGCCCGGGGCCGACGCGGCGCTGCGCTCGATTGCTCCGGTAGTGGCAACACCGGACCTTTACCACGACGCCTTTCTCCAGGGTGGTGCGATCCGCGAGGCGCTGGCCGTCAATTGGCTCAACGGGCAGGACTCGGGGTTCTTCTATGACGAGGTCCTTGATCACCGCCTCAAGGACGCGTGGTGGGACGCGGTCGAGGTGCTCGAGCATGCCGGCTCGATCCACACAGCCGGTCTTCACATCGGCGGCTGGTACGACATCTTCGGACAGGGGACCCTCGACGCATTTACCGAGCTGCAAAAGAATGGCGGCTCAGGGGCGGTTGGCCGCCAGCACCTGATCATGGGACCGTGGACCCACGGCGGTCTTTTCACCAACCTCATCGGGGCCTTCATCTACCCGCTGAACGCTGTGCGCAATCCGCTCGACATGTTGCTGCCGTGGTACGACGCGACCTTGCGCGGCGATATGTCGGAGATCGAGAACTGGCCGGCGGCGAGGATCTACCTGATGGGGGCGGTGGGTGAGGCCGGCGCGCCGGGCAACGAGTGGGTTGACCTCGAACAGTGGCCACCGCCGGTTCGGCCGAGACAGTTCTATATGTCGGCTGCCGCCGGGTTGGCGATGAGAGCTGCGGAACCCGGAGAGCTGACCCTGGTCTCCGACCCCTCGAACCCGGTGCCGACCCTCGGTGGGGCGAACCTCCACCCGAGCTTGATGGTGGACGGGCGCGAGATGGGCGATGGCCCTCAGGACCAGCGATCCATCGAGGCACGTTCCGATGTGCTGACCTTCACCACGGAGCCGCTGGTGCAGCCGGTGACGGTGATGGGTCCGGTGCGGGCGAAGGTGTGGCTGGTGCCGGATTCGCCGGATCTCGACCTTGCCGTTCGTTTGACTGATGTTTATCCGGACGGGCGGTCGATGCTGGTGCTCGACGGTATCCAGCGGGCGCGGATGCGGTGCGGGGACGATACAGGGTGTCTGCTGACTCCCGGAGTGCCGGTCGAGCTGACGGTCGAGCTGTGGTCGACGGCGCTGGTTTTCAACGCCGGCCACCGGATTCGGATCTCGGTCTCAGGCAGCAACTGGCCGAGGTTCGAGGTCAACCCGAACGACGGTCTGGACCTCAATCTCCAGACTCCAGGACAGGTGGCGCGACCTCGATTGCTCTTCGGGGCGGATCACCCATCCCGGCTCGAGCTGCCGGTGCTGCCGATGGTGCGGCGCGCGGGTGGACGGTTGCGTCCGGTGGGGGAGAAGGCACATTTCGACCCATCGAGTTGGACCGGGAATTTGGGCGTTGAAGGTGACTCGAGCCGTTCGATCCGCGAAGCCTTGATCGGAGCGATGCGTCGGCCGAATGACCTGTCTCTGACCACAGCACGGCAGACGAGACGTCCGCCCGACAGGTAATCAGGTACGGACGTTGGTGAGTCCCGCCTCCATCGTCCAGGCGACCGCCTGCTTCCACTCCTCGCGGGTCAGCCGGCGGGCGATCGCGGGATGGTCGAAGGCCTTGTACTCGGGTCGGTACTGGGCCATGAGATTGACGTAGGTGTCCTTCCCCAATTCCTCGGCGATCCAGCGAGCGAGCCGGTCGGTGCCGCCGATGTTGTTGGGCATCACGAGGTGGCGGACGATGAGCCCGCGGGTGGCGATGCCGCGCGAGTCGGTCTCCAGGTCGCCCACCTGCCGGTGCATTTCACCAATTACCGCGGCCGCGACCTCGGGGTAGTCGGACGCATCCGACGAGTACTTCGCGGCCAGTTTGCCGTCCTGATACTTGAAGTCCGGCAGGTAGATGTCGACGATGCCGTCGAGCATCTTGATCACCTCGAGGTTGTCGTAGCTGCCGGTGTTGTAGACCAGCGGCAGCCGCAGGCCCTTCGAGGCGGCGATGCGGACAGCCTTGACGATCTGCGGCACCACGTGGCTCGGGGTCACCAGGTTGATGTTGTGGCAGCCACGCCGCTGCAGGGCCATCATCATGTCGGCCAGCTCGCGATGGGTCGTGCGCTCACCATCGCCGCGATGATTGATCTCCCAGTTCAGGCAGAAGCTGCACAGCAGGTTGCAGTTGGAGAAGAAGATGGTGCCGGATCCGCCGCGGCCCACCAGCTCCCGTTCCTCGCCGTAGTGGGGACCGGCGGAGTGGACCTTGATCCTGGCCCGGGTCGAACACACGCCGGTTTCGCCGGCGAGCCGATTGGCGCCGCAGCCACGCGCACAGACCTCGCAGCTCGAGAGCATCTCCCACAATGTCTCTTCGCGCTTCACCAGCTCGCCCCCGCATTCGAGCTTCAGGTAGCCGGGCTCGAACTCGAGGTTGGTATCCTTGGCGAGCGGAACGGCCTCTCCGAGACCTTTCCGATCACACCCTGGTGGCACCAGCACGGTGCTCGCCGCCGCCAACGAACGCCACACGAACTCTCGCCGCGAAGTCGCCATCACCCGACTCCTTTGTGGGGTTTCTGACTTCAATGTGGAGCCTGGTCATCCAAACGGCAAGGGCTATACGGGTGGGTTGATTTAGCTCGTCATCGACCCCACGAATACTCCACTCACCTGATCGGTGCCACTGTTCGCAACCTCAGAATCACAACTCGGTCCCGTGCATGTTGTCAGTCTGTGATCAGTGGCACCAATGCGGCTCGAGCTGCCGGTGCTGCCGGTGGTGCGGCGCGCGGGCGGACGGTTGCAGCCTGCAAGCGAAAGCATACGATTGGCTTCATCGAATTGGACAGAGAATCCGGTCGACGGGAGTGATTCGAGCCGCTGGATCCGAGAAGTCTTGATCGAGGCAATGCGCTCACCGATCGAGGCCGCAGCTGGTGTCACGAGGAGCGCGACCCGCCGAGTTGCGCCATGATCACTCCTCTGGTCTCTCCTCGGCCCATATGACCCGAGGAAGACCTGGAGAGGGCCTGACGCGGCCGGAAGGGCGCCTCGGCTCGGCGCGGACGGCGACGGATGCGTAGTACACGGTGCCGATGGTCGTACTGCCCGGCGACAGCTCGAAAAACGCGATATGGGGTCGGCCGTCGGAATCGAGCGCGAGCGATGCGAGCTGACCGAAGGTGTGGTCTGATGAGGACTGTTCGATGACGGTATCCACTACCCAACCGGCATCCCTGCGAACCCCATAGAAGACGCTCGTCTTGTCCGACGCGGCTATGTGCGGTCGGTCCTGGTCATCCAGGGCGAGGGTGACCGTCCGGTGCGCTCCGAGGAGATCGACTCCGAGGTCCTCCAACAGCAAAACATCTTCAATGATCCAGGATCCTTCATTCCGGTAGGCGTATCGGACCGTTGCGGCGGTGGAATCCTCGCGTTTGAGGTAGGCGATATGCGGTTGGCCCTGGCTGTCCAGCGCCAGCGATGCAAACTTGCCGACGTCTCCGCCGCTGTCAACGACCGTGATATCCCAGCCACCGGAGCCGCGGACCGCGTAGTAGAGACTGCCGTCCCAATCGGGCGCCGGCGAGTCGTCCCCGTCATGGAAACACAGATGCGGGGTGTCGCCATCATCGAGAGCCAGCGAGGTTCCGAAAGCCTGATCAAGGGCCCCGGATCCGACCGTCTCGACATCGAAAGTCGAGCCTCGGATGACCGCGTACTCGATACCACTGCCCGGATCGAAGCTCGCCAGATGAATGGCGCCGTCCGGTGCGACAGCGAGGCTCGGGTTCCATCCGTCGTGGCCTGGATGGAAGACGTATTGGATGTCCCAGCTGGTGGTGGTGGAGCTGAGATGTGCGGCATCGGCCGAGTCGTGGTCGTGAAAAGCGATGTGGGCGCGGCCGTCCCGGTCGAGTTCGAGGTCGACAGCGTTGTGGAAGTATCCGGACAAGGCTACCTCGGTCTGCCAGCTGTCCATCTCACGCTGGGCGCAGTAAACCGATTCGTCCGGCCTTTTTTGGATCGCCCAGGCAATGTGCACGATTCCATCATCGCCGACGGCCAGATCCGGCCTGGCGCCTGGCCCCACGGACTCGATGGTCCAGTCGGCGGCCGATGCTGAAAGGCCGACCGCCAGCGCACTCAAGACGAGAAAGATGTTGCGTAGCACTTTGTTGGATCCGTTCAGTCCAACCCGAGGGAACGGCTGTGGATTCCCGGAGTCCGTTGACTCAGGTACCACGTATCTCACTGTTGCAAGACCAGCGCACTAGGTGGACAGTTTGGCCCGGTTTTGCATCAGTGAGATACGAGATACCCAAGGGAGCCCGCACAACAATCACCCCTTCGGGTGGATGTTCTGGTTAACCTTGAAGAGGTTGTTCGGGTCGTACTTGGCCTTGATCTCGGCCAACCGGTCGTAGTTGCCGCGATAGCTGGCCCGGACCCGATCCTGGCCCTCCTCCATCATGAAGTTGATGTAGGCGCCGCCCGACGAATGTGGATGGACCGCGTCGTAATATCCGACGGCCCAATCGCGGAGCATGTCCGCGTTGGCCGGGTCGGGATCGACGCCGACGATGACTCCCGCCCAGTTGGCGTCGCGATAACCCCACGGTGTGTCCGAGGGGCCAACCCGGTGAGCCGCCCCATCGATGGGGTAAAGGTGCATGGTGGTCTGCGGAGTTGGCATCGCGGCGCTCCACTTGACGTGCTCGGCGATCGATTCGTCCGAGATCTCGGTGAAGAAGTCAGCCCGCCAGTACCACTGGTCGCCGGGGGGGTAGACCGCGTCGAACGCGGAGTTGAGCATCGGGAACGGCATCTCCCCGACGCCGTAGAGGTCGGGCTCGAGGGCGCGAACCGGAGCGAAGAGCTCCTCAGCATTTGCGAGATCGCCCGAGTAGCACCACACGACGCCGCACATCTTTTTCAGATGCAGGTGCTCGGGGAAGGGTGGTCCCGGCGGCACCGTGAGGAAGAGAAAGAAACCGGTGAGCTCCTCCGGAGCCTGCAAGATGAACTCGCGGTACCACTTCATGATCTCCTCGGTGCGATCGAGCTCCCACAGGGTCGGACCGCCGAAAATCGTGTCCACCGGGTTTCCCTTAAACAGAAAGGACGTGACGACCCCGAAGTTGCCACCGCCGCCGCGCAGGGCCCAATAGAGATCAGGGTTCTCGTCGGCGCTGGCGACCACCATCGAGCCGTCGGCGAGAACGACGTCGGCTTCCAACAGGTTGTCAATCGTGAGTCCGTACTTTCGGGTCAGATGGCCGAGGCCGCCGCCGAGGGTGAGACCGCCGCAGCCGGTGGTCGAGATGATCCCGGCCGGGACCGCCAGGCCGTACGCATGGGCGGCGTGGTCGACATCACCCCACCGGCAGCCGGCCTGGACGCGCACGGTCTTGGTTTTCGGATCGACCCGGATGCCGCGCATCTTTGACAGGTTGATCACCAGACCGTCGTCGACCGAGCCGAGTCCGCCGGCGTTGTGGCCGCCGCTGCGAATTGCGAGCGGGACATCGTTGTCGCGTGCGAAGTTGACGCAGGTCTGGACATCGGCGTCGTCGATGCACATCGCGATCGCTGACGGTTTCTTGTCGATCATCGCGTTGTAGACGGCCCGGGTGTCGTCGTACCCGGAGGAATCGGGCGTGAGCAGGTCACCACGCAGGCTGGCGGCGAGTTCATCGAACTGCATTTTCATCTCCAATCAGTTCATGGATGCAACGAGCACCCCCGGACTCGACCCGGTGATGTTCACCCCAAGCGGAAGCAAGGGATGAACGCCGAGCAATCGTCCTCGTTTTTAGATTGAGACCACATCTCTTAATAGATGTATACAGTTCTCGATGGCTCGAGTCAAGCGCGAGTCGCGTGCCCCACAAAACAAACCCGTAGATCACGCAGACCACGAAGACGATGTTATGTGTGTGGATCTGCGTCTATCTACGTCATCGGCGGGTAGAGTCTGGGTGGACCGGTGGTAATGATTCAATGGTTAACAGTGTTGGTACTTTCGCTCGAGGCGAGCGAGAAGAGCCGCAAGCAGTCGCTTGCTCAGGCCAGCTTGCCGTCACCCGACGACCTGCGGACGCGCTTGTCGTCCTGTTTCGTGCGGACTACCGCCTGAAAGACCTCACCTGCATGGGCGAATGGGCTGCCGCAAAGCGACCAGCCTTCCGCAAGCCTGCGGTTGATGGCTTCCGACAGCTCGGCGGGGTAGGGCGCCGCGAGCAACTCGTATTCGTTTACCTGGCTCATCGTGACCCCCTGTCTCTACTTCAAGCTTATCTCAGTTGGCGGTTTCGAGTCGATATGGCGTCTCGAATGAACAGGTAAAACGTTGGCAGTCGACGTTGGGCTACGGTTGATTGGCCAGTCAAAGAACCTCATCTATTCATCACGGAACCCTCATCGTTGCATCAAGCGCGGTCATTTTCCGCGATACATATTGGAGGTCACCGCGTAGCCGCTGCGAGGCATGCGGAAATCCTGACTGGAGTGGGGGATTGATGAGAGCTTTTTGGAGCAGTTGCCGACCGGGCGCAATACTGAACCTGACACTTTCGATTTTGCTGGTGCTGATGGCGGCTTCAGTTTCCGCCCAGGAGACCGGCTCGATTTCGGGGCAGGTGATGGACGAAGAGGGGCGTCCGGTGATTTCCGCGACTGTGGCCGTCCAAGCGATTGCGCTGACCGCGATCACTGGTGAGGACGGCACGTTTCTGCTCTCCAGTCTTCCCACCGGTATTTACACTTTGGAGGTCAGTGGCGAGGGTTTCTCGAGCAGAACCGTGGAAACGCCGAGGGTAACGGCCGGCCAAATCGTAGAAGTCATCGTCCAGCTCGCTCCTTTGCCGGTCGCCCTCGACGAAATCCAGGTAACGGCCAGCGTGTCGATTCTCAGAGAGCAGCCCACTGTAGCGGTGGCTCTCGATCGTAAGGAAATTTCCGAGCTGCCCCACTTTGGTGACGATCTCTACCGCGCGATCACTGTGCTTCCTGGGACCTCGGGTGGTGATTTTTCGGCCCGGTTTGCCGTCAGGGGCGGGCTCTACGACGAGACCCTGGTGACGCTCGACGACCAGGAGCTGATGGAGCCGTTTCACCTCAAGGATTTCCAGGGTATCTTCAGCATTATCGACCCGGAGGCCATCGGAGGAGTGGAGCTGACGCCGGGCGGTTTCACCGCCAGGTACGGTGATCGAATGACCGGGGTGCTCGACATGGTCACCAGATCGCCGAAGGTAACCAGGGCCGGGGTCGGGATCAGCTTGACGACTGCGTGGGCAAATGCCGGTGGGATTTTCTCGGGCGGCAAGGGGAGCTGGTTGGTTTCGGCCCGGCGCGGCTACCTGGATTTCATCCTTAAAGCGGTGGCGGATGACGGTGATGACGGTGATCCTCCGAGCCCCAGATACTGGGACGCCTTCGGCAAGTTTGCGTACGCGCCGAACCCAAACCATTCGTTGTCGCTGACATTCCTCCTCGCCGACGACGACCTCCTTTTCGAGGAATTCGATGAAGACGAAACCGTCGACGTCGTCAGTGGTTACACCAGCTCGTACGTGTGGCTCAGCCACCAGGCGGTGTTAGGCGGCTCGAGTTTTGTGAACACCGCCCTCTACGCGGGCGAGATCACGGTTGACCGCGACTTCCTGGCGATCGACCACTGGGAAGACGAACGATTCGATTTGCTCGACATCCGCGACGACCGGTATTACGGGCTCCGCCAGGAGTGGCAACACCACATTGCGAAGCGCCACTACCTCAGGTGGGGATTCGACGTGCGCACATATGACGTGAGCTACGACTACGAGATCGATGCGGTGATCGAGGACCCGATCGACGACCGGCGATTTTACCCCGGCGTACGGGTCGACTCGTTTCACGACGTCTACGACGGAGAGCAGTACTCGCTTTTCGTGACCGACCGCGTCCGTCTTAGCAAGAAATTCACGGCTGAGGTTGGAGTTCGGTACGACAGACAGACCCTCACTGACGACGACCAGGTGAGCCCGCGCCTCAACCTGCTCTATAACGTGTCGTCGAAGGGCGCCCTGCGACTCGGGTGGGGCCACTTCTACCAGTCGCAACGCCCATATGAACTGCGGGTGGAGTTTGGCGAGACGGAGTTCCAGACCGCGCAACGCGCGGAGCAAATCGTCGCGGGTTACGAAACCGAAATCGGTGACCATTACCTTCTCAGAGTCGATGCCTATGCCCGCCGCGTCAGCGATCCACATAGGCGTTGGGAGACCATCTTCGATCCCTTCCACCCGGTGCCCGAAGTTGCGACTGACCTCGCGTTGATCGCCCCCGAGGAAGTCAACGCTCACGGCGTCGAGTTCTACTTCGCGAGCCGGATGGGCGGGAAATTCGACTGGTGGCTGAGCTATGTCTTCTCATCCATAGAGGATGTGCTGGACGGCGTCGACACCCCGCGCTTCCTGAACCAACCCCATGCCGTCACCGCCAGCGCGATCTGGCGACCGGGTCCGAAGTGGAGTCTGGCGGGCGTTCTCCACTACCACACAGGCTGGCCGACAACTGCGGTCTCCGCATGGCCGGTGCAGGAACCAGACGGAAACTGGCGGTTGTCATACGACGTCGGTCCGTTCTATCAGGAGTTTCTCGACGATTACATGCGGCTCGATCTGCGGGCCAGCCGCACCTCCCGGGTTGGTAAGCGAGGTTCTCTGACGTTCTTCATCGACGTCCAGAACCTGACCAACCGTGACAACCTGAGGGGCATCGCGATCGCAGACCCCGATTACTACTGGAGCGATGAAATCGGCCACGTGATCACCTTCCCCGAGGAGTACTGGTTCCCCATCATCCCGTCGTTCGGCGTCAGCTTCGAGTTCTAGCTTATTAGCCGCAAGATACCGTCGCGGATGAAGTGCACGGCGAAGACCAGGAGGACCACGGCGAGGATCCGATTGACGAGAATGTAGGCGCGACCGCGAAGGACCGTTCGGGAGCGGGCGACCAGAACGGTCAAGACGCATTTCGAGCCGACCAGGCAGAGATAGAAGACCACCAGAAAACCGACCGAGGCGGCCCAGCTCTTTGCGTGGGCTCTGAGCAGGATCGGCGTGCCGATTGTCAGCCAGAACAGGTAGGGGTTCGGGTTGAGGAAATTGACTGCGACCCCTTTGCCGAGGGAGGCCCACACCTTGCGGTCGACCTCCGATTCTTGGACCTCCAACTCGGCGCCGCGGAGACCCGCGACGCCGTAGGCTGTGAGCAAGGCGCCGCCGGCAATGCTGACAATGCCGAGTGCCGGTTCGGAGTTCTCGATACGACCGAGCAGCAGGACAGCCGCGGCGATGGCCGGTCCGTCAGTGATCAGGGGTGACATCGAAACGGCGAGACCGGCGCTCCGCCCACGGGCAAGGGTCTCGGAGACCACCAATGCCAACAGTGGCCCCGGTGAGAGCCCGCCGCTGAGCCCGAATACAGCCGCTGCAATGAAGAACTCGAGCATCGACAGAGTGTACGCGGGAATCTCAATCGCTATCGCTATCGCTATCGGGATCGCTATCGCTATCGAAAGAATGAATTGCAGACGCGTCCGCCGATAGCGGAGAAGTCTCAAACACCACCCGCGCCAGTGCTAGAATCATCCGACATTCCGAATCGCTCCCGGGGGGGGCCTAATGGCCAAGCCAATTCGCTTCTCGTTCAACGGCAAATCGACCGCGCTCGAGGTGGAGGAGGAACGGCCGTTCCTCTGGGTGCTTCGCACCGAGCTCGGACTGACCGGCACCAAATCCGGCTGCGGCGAGGGCTTCTGCGGCTCGTGCACGGTGTTGGTCGACGGCAAGCCGGAACGCTCCTGCCAATTGCCCATGAGCGAGGTCGCGGGCAAAAAGGTCGTGACCATCGAGGGCCTGGCTACGAACGGAATGCTGCACCCGGTCCAGGCGGCCTTTGTCGAACACGACGCCCTGCAATGCGGCTTCTGCACCCCTGGCATGATCCTCAGCGCTTATGGCCTGCTGCTCGAAAAACCGAAGCCGACGCGGCAGCAGATTCTCGACCACATGGAGGACAACCTCTGTCGCTGCGGGGCCCACGTCCGGATCGTCAAGGCGATCGAAACAGCGGCCGCCGAGATGCGGAAGGGGGTGCGGTCATGACCCGCTTCACGGACGAAATCCTCGAGCACCTCGGCATCGACCTGCCGTCCGAGGTCAGCCGGCGGAAGTTCCTGAAGATCTTTGGTGGCGGCATCGTGGTGACGGTGTCGGCGAATGATCTCCTCGCGCTGCAGGAAGCGCCGGTTCGGCGCCGTTTCGGACGGGCTTTGCCCGACGACTTCAACGCCTTCCTGCGAGTCGGTGAGGACGGGCGGGTTGCCTGCTTCACCGGCAAGATCGAAATGGGTCAGGGGGTCGTGACCTCGCTGGCGCAGATGTTGGCCGACGAGCTCGAGGTCTCGCTCGATTCCGTGGACATGGTCATGGGCGACACCGATCTCTGCCCCTGGGACATGGGCACCTTCGGTTCGATGACGACGCGTTTCTTCGGGCCTCCTTTGCGGGCGGCGGCGGCGGAAGCGCGGGAGGTGCTGCTCGAGCTGGGGGCGGAAAAGCTGGACGTGCCGCGGGATCGGCTGACAGTGATCAACGGGGTAGTGTCCAATACCGACGATCCGGAACATAAGATCAGCTACGCGGAGATTGCCAGGGGGCAGACGATCGCGCGTCGGCTCGACCGCAAGGCGGTGCTGGAGTCGGTCGAAAACTTCACGATCGTCGGCCGGCCGGTCAACCGGACCGATGCAGTCGCAAAGGTCACCGGAGACGCCAAGTTCTCCGGCGACATCCGCCACGAAGGGATGCTGTATGCGAGCTTGCTGCGGCCGCCGGCGCACGGCGCAACGCTTGGCGAGGTCGATGCCTCAGGCATCGAGGCTGTCGACGGCGCGACGATGGTGGTCGATGGCGACCTGGTGGCGGTACTACACGCGACACCCGACGGTGCCCAACGGGCGATCGAAAAGGTCGAGGCTACGTGGGAAACGCCGGAGCTCGATCTTGACGAGGACTCGATCTTCGAGCATCTCCTGAAGGTGGCGCCGGCGGGTGAGACGGTTGAAAGGGGAGGAGATCTCGATGCCGGGATGTCGGTTTCGAACGCCGAGGCCCGCCACACCTACCTCGACGGCTACGTGGCCCACGCGCCCATCGAAACCCACACAGCGGTCGCAGAATTCGTCGGCGGTCGCTGCACGATCTGGGCCTCGACACAGACCCCCTTCCGCCTGCAGACGGAAGCGGCCGAGGCGCTCGGTCTGCCCGAGAACAAGGTCCGGGTCATCCCGCCGTTCGTTGGCGGCGGGTTTGGCGGCAAGACCGCCAATCGCCAGGCCATCGAGGCGGCGCGACTCGCGAAACGCACCGGGCAGCCGGTGCAGGTCGCGTGGTCGCGGGCCGAGGAGTTCTTCTTCGACACCTTCCGGCCAGCGGCGGTGGTGAAGATCGATGCCGGGGTCGGCGAGGGCGGGCGCATCACCTACTGGGACTACACGACCTATTTCGCGGGCTCACGTGGGGCGGAAATTTTCTACGACATCCCGCATCACCGCACGGTGGCCGCGCCGGGAGGATGGCGTGGTGGACCCGGAACCCACCCATTTGCAACAGGTGCGTGGCGGGCGCCGGGCAACAACACCAACACCTTCGCGCGCGAATCGCACATCGATATCCTGGCCGCGCAGGCAGGTATCGACCCGGTCGAATTCCGACTGAGAAACCTCACCGACAAAAAGATGCGGCGGGTGCTCGAGACAACCGCAAATCATTTCCGGTGGCTGGAGGCCGGTGCACCGAGCGGGCGTGGTCAGGGGATGGCCCTGGGCATTGATGCTGGGACCTACGTCGGGCTGGCGGCCGAGGTGGACGTTGATCGAGCGACCGGGAAGGTCAGGGTCAAGCGCCTGGTTTGCGCTCAGGACATGGGGCTGGCCATCAACCCTGAAGGCGCCACCATCCAGATGGAGGGGTGTCTGACCATGGGGCTTGGTTACGCCCTCACCGAAGAAGTGCGCTTCTCGGGTGGAGAGATCCTCGATACGAACTTCGACACCTACGAGATTCCCCGATTCTCGTGGCTGCCTGAGATCGAAACCGTCATCATCGAAGCAGAGAACGACCCGCCGCAGGGCGGCGGCGAGCCGGCGATCATTGTTGTCGGTGCGGCCATCGCAAACGCCATTTTCGATGCCGTCGGCGTTCGAATCTACCGGATGCCGATGACCGCGGAGCGGGTGCAGGAGGCGCTGAGACGGTCGACCCGTTGATTTCGAATATTTGGAGCGTGAGGAGGTGAGCATGCGCCGCAATCTGCTGACGACCCTTGTTGCCGTATTGATCCTCGCCGTGTGGACGCCCGGGGCCTTTGCCCAGACCGCATTTGTCGGCGCCACTCTTTTCGACGGGACCGGCGCCGACCCGGTGGAGAACGCGGTGGTGATCGTGATGGGCGACCGGATTCTCGAGGTCGGGGCGCGCAACGAGATCAAAATCCCTGATTACCTCAAGGTTGTGGACGTGAGCGGGAAGTGGATCGTTCCCGGCCTGATCGACGCCCACATCCATTACTTCCAGTCAGGAGGGCTTTACACCCGGCCGGACGTGATTGACCTCCGCGGCTGGCGATCCTACGAAACGGAGATGGCCCGCATCGAGGCCGACCTCGAGGAGACCTTTCGACGTTATCTGGCGAGCGGGGTGACGTCGGTGGTGGACGTCGGCGGCGGCTACTGGAACTTCGAAGTTCGCGAAAAGGCCAACGAACGACTTTACGCGCCGAGGACGGCGGTCGCTGGCCCATTAGTATCGACCGTGTCGCGACCTCAGATGGACATCGGCGATCCACCGATCATCGAGGTCGATTCGCCGGAGATGGCGCGCGAACTGGTGCGCAAACAACTCGAATACAAGCCCGATCTGATCAAAATCTGGTTCATCGTCCCGCGCGACGGCAACTTCACTCCCAATTTGCCGATCATCGAGGCGACCATCGACGAGGCCCACGCGGCTGGGGTACGGGTTGCGGTTCACGCCACCCAGCTCGAGGCCGCGCGGGCGTCCGTCAAGGCCGGTGCCGATATCCTGGTTCACAGCGTTGATGACGAGGCGGTCGACGAGGAATTCGTCGCCCTGGTCAAGGAGAGTGGAGCGATCTACACCTCGACCCTGATCGTGAGGGAGGGCTACGATGACGTTCTCGGCGGCAACGTCCGGATGACGGATGTGGAACGCGAGCTCGGTGACCCCGATGTGGTGATGACCTGGTCCGAGGTGCCGATGGGGCCCGATGCCGAAGAGATCCGGGCCCGGCGCCGAGCGCGGCTCGAACGCACCATGCCGGTCATGCAGCAGAACCTGAAAGCGATGCAGGATGGCGGAGCAATCGTCGCCGCCGGCACCGATGCGGGCAACATCGGTACCCTGCACGGACCCGCCATCCACCGCGAGTACGAGCTCATGGCCGAGGCCGGGCTGACGCCTCGGGAGATCCTGGTCAACGCGACCCGTAACGCCGCCCTCGTCTTCTCGGCCGAACCGGAGATGGGCACCATTGCCAAGGGCAAGTTCGCAGACTTCCTGGTCCTCGATGCCGATCCTCTGGCCGATGTCGCCAATCTGCAGAGGATCCATCGCGTCGTCAAGGGTGGGGTAGCCCTCGACCCGGCCGATATTCTGCCGCCGTCACCCGAGACCGTCGTCCAGCGTCAGGTGGAGGCCTACAACGCCCGTGACATCGAGGCGTTTCTCTCGTTCTACGCGGATGATGTCGTCATTCGGCGTCTTCCGAGCGGCGAGGTCGCGTGGGACAGCAAGGAAGCCATGCGGCCGCGTTATGCCAAGAGGTTTGCCGAAAACCCGGAGCTTTTCTGCACCATCACCGAGCGCATTGTGCACGGCAATTGGGTGGTCGACCACGAGCTGGTCACCGGTGTCAAAGACAGGCCACGGGTTCGGGCCGTGGCGACCTACGAGGTCAAGAACGGTTTGATCCAGAACGTCTGGTTCCTGCCGGTCCACGAGTGAGCCGCCCGCCCACCCAGGTTCAGGGTTCAGGGTCCAGGGGTCAGGGCCCACGCACCCTCCCCTGTACCTTGTACCCTGCATCCTGAACCCTGCATCCTGAACCCGTGTGGATGGAAGCAAGATGCTGACGAGGACGACTTCGCCTCAAGAGGATGACTTTATGAACGTCCCATCCTGGTACTCGCGGAAGGCGGTGGCAAGCTCCTCGCGGGTGTTCATGACAATCGGACCCGACCAGGCCACTGGCTCGTCCAGGGGTTTGCCGGACACGAGCAGGAATCGAAATGCAACGTCGCTCGCTCTGACGAGCACCGAGTCGCCTTCTGTGAAGAGTGCAATCTGGCCGCGGTCGAGCGTATGTGTGCCGTTGCGTCCGACCTTGCCCCGGCCATTGATGGCGTAAGCGAATACTGTGTGGCCGGGTGGTGTTGGGTGTTCGAGGTCGGCGCCCGGTTCGAGCGTAATGTCGAAATACTCGGGCTCGACGACGACGTCCTGCACGGGGCCACGGACGCCGACCACCTCGCCTGCGATGATTTTGATCTTGAGGCCGTCGTGCGGTGAGACCTCGGGAATGGAGTCGGCTGGCACGTCTCGGTAGCGTGGCTCCATCATCTTCGATGCCGCCGGCAAGTTGGTCCAGAGCTGGAAACCGCGCAAATTATCTTCGACGCGTCGGGGCATCTCCTGGTGGATGATGCCACGGCCGGCGGTCATCCACTGGACGTCGCCGGTACCGATCATCCCCTCGTTGCCGAGGCTGTCGCCGTGCTCGACCTCTCCCGACAACATATAGGTGACGGTCTCGATGCCACGGTGGGGGTGCCAAGGAAAGCCGGCGAGGTAGTCGTCAGGATTATCGGAGCCGAAGTCGTCCAACAGCAAGAAGGGATCGAAGCGCGGCACCTCGGGATGACCGAAGACCCGGTTGAGACGGACGCCGGCGCCCTCCACGGTAGGGTTGCCGGTCAAAAGCAGCGCGACGGATCGCGTTTGAGTCATCAGTTTCACTCCTCAACATGGAGAACACAGATTTGGACGATTTACTTCTCGGTGCCGCACAGCCAGATCCCCGATCCCAGATGCCAGATCAAGCATCCTGCATCCTGCATCCTGCATCCGTCGAATGCCATGAGGCTGGTCACACTTCGGATCGATCCTTCGCCGCTGGGCTGTAGGTGGATCCGGCCTTGCGCTTCGCACTACGCCGTGACAAGTCGAGCATCCAGCATCGAGCATCCAGTATCCAGCATCTCTCACCGGAGAAACTGTATCCTCAGGGCGAGTTGAACGCGGAGGATTTTCTGAGCACTTCAGAGGAACGCGTGGCGTCCTACCGCAGCCCCGAGCTGCAGGCGATTTTCGGCGTCACCTTGATGGCGGTCCTCGGAGTGTCCTCGATTGCGCCGGCACTGCCGCGGATTGCGGAGACCCTCGGTGTCAGCGCGGGCCAGGTGGGTCTCCTGGTAACGGCCTTCACCCTCCCCGGCGTGATCTTGACGACCGTTGCCGGAATCCTGGCCGACCGTTACGGTCGCCTCCGGGTCTTGTTGCCTGGGCTCATTCTGTTCTCGATCGCGGGCGCCGCCTGTGTTTTTGCCACGAGTTTTTCGGCGTTGATCGCGTTTCGGGTGGTGCAGGGGATCGGCGCGTCGGCCATCGGATCGATCAACGTGACCTTGATCGGTGATCTCTTCGTCGACCGCCAACGCACAACCGCCATGGGCCTCAACGCCAGCGTCTTGTCGATCGGCACCGCCGCCTACCCGGCGGTCGGTGGCGCGCTTGCAATGGTTGCATGGTCGGCGCCGTTCGCGCTCGCCCTGCTTGCCCTGCCGGTGGCGGTTCTGGCGGTTCGCCGGTTGCACATCGCGCCGAAGGGACACAAGGCGGATCTGAACGACTACTTCGGCGATCTCTGGGACATCGTGCGCCGGCGCGAAGTGCTGGCGTTGTTCTTTGCCAGCACCGCCATTTTCATCCTGCTCTACGGCGCCTACATCACCTTTCTGCCGTTTTTAATGTCGGGCCGGTTCGGCTCGACGCCGCTCGGCATCGGCCTGCTGATGGCCGGGCTTTCGATCTCAACTGCGGTCACCTCCGCCAATCTCGGCCGGCTTGCAAAATGGTTGGGAGAGCTCCGAGTGATGCGCGTCGGATTTGTTGTCTTCGCCCTGGGTCTGGCGGCGATCCCCCTGGCGCCGATCGTCTGGGCATTGGCCGTGCCGGCGGTTCTGCTCGGCTTTGCATTTGCCACCACCATCCCGGTAGTACAGGTCCTGTTGACCGAAATCGCGCCCGTTGACCGGCGCGGAGCGGTCATGTCGCTCAACGGCACCGTTCTCCGCCTCGGCCAGACGCTGGGTCCACCGATAATGGCGCTTGTCCACCGCGTTGCTGGAATCGACGCAGTCTTCTACTTCGGCGCCGTCTTTGCGCTATTTCTGGCGGTGTTGATGTCGTGGGCCGTCAGGAGATGAGTTCCCCACCCGTCCGGATACCAGATCCCAGATCCCAGATCCGGGCGCGTTCACCGGAGGTGCCTGGCATCCCGATTCGCCGCGAATCGGCGTGCCTGGCAAACCGCCGGCGGCAGCAACTGGTGGCCGAGGCAGGCGATCGCCTGCAATCGGCCACTTGCTGGCGACGGTGCTTCACCGCGGCCGCAGGCCGCGAGTAGCCTCTCGGGAAGGGCTCTGAGAAACGGGCCGCGAGGAATTCGGTAGCGCGTTACCGGAGCACGGGCACGGAGACGGGGTCAGCTACGTAAGTACGACGCCCCGTTGACATCGATGATGGTCCCGGTGGAGAACTCCGAGCCCTCGGAGGCGAGGAACAGCACTGCGTGAGCAACCTCTTCCGGTCTGGCGACCCGGCCGAGTGGGCTCTGGGCACGGATGGCATCGCCGTTGGGCCCGTCGAGGATCCGCGAGGCGAGGTCGGTGTCGGTGAAGCCGGGCGCCACGACGCCGACGAAGATGCCATGCGGCGCCAACCGTTGTGCGAGCGACTGGCTCATCGAGTTGAGGGCCGCCTTGCTGGCGCCATAGGCCGGACCTTCGGGTTCGCCGCGAAAGGCGCCGCGGGATGACACGTTGACGATCCGTCCGCCACCGTGCTCGATCATGTAGCGGGCCGCGCAATAGGCGACGTTGGCCGGACCGAGCAGGTTCGTGGCGAGGGTCTTCTGCCATGCCTGTTGCCAGTCGTCATAGACCACTTCTTCGAGACGGTGGTAGACGTAGATACCGGCGTTGTTGACCACAATGTCGAGGGCACCGAAATCGTCGGTGACAGTCTCGATGAGATGCCTCACCGACTCCGGATCGGAGACGTCGCCCTGGACTATCATGTGCGGTCCGCCCTCAAGGGATGCGAGAGTCTTCTCGGCCGCGTCGGTGTTGGAGAGGTAGTTGATGGCTACCCGTGCGCCGTTAGCGGCGAAGGCGGTTGCCACTGCACGTCCAATGCCGCGCGACCCGCCAGTTACGAAAACGTGTTTACCTGAGAAATCCATGGGCCCTCCCTCCGAATCAGCAAAGAGTGTACCCGGTTTTTATCCGTCACTTCTTCCGGCGGGTAAAACAGAGCCCTGACCAGGTTGCGTCAATCGCGCAGATCTTGAAATCGACGAGACCGATGGCGAGACCGGTGGAGCGAACCTCGTTCTGGGTGAGGTCGGTGACGATGCCCGAGGCCTTCTTCGGCCAGCAGATCCACAGCCGTCCATCGCCCGCGATCTCGCTCATGCGGCCGATTCCTTTGTGAAGGTCTGCCAGGGAGCCGAGGAACCACAGGGTGACCTCGGCGCCGGAATCAGCCCTGTGGATGATTGAAGTGCCGGCCGGCAGTTCACCGAGTGTCGTCTTGAAGTCCTTCGGTGCATCCACCAGGGCTACCGTCGAATCCCCCTTGACACCGAGTTTCTTGGGCAGGGGAGTGCCGGAGTAGCCGGCGAAATTCGACGCGGGGACGACCGGGTCTTTTGGTAGCTCGGCAATCGCATGGCGAACCGACGACTCGATGTCATCGCGAGAGGTGTAGACGGCGTCGGGCAGTACGTCGCGGGTGCGGGCAACCTTGGCCTCGGCTCCGTCGACGAACACCAGCGGTGTGTGGCGCGAACGGGCGGTGGTGCGGAGCGTGACGCCGACGTCCCGGCCCTGGGCGGGCAGACGGCCGAGGTCGATGACCACCGCGTCGGGCGGTGACTGACCGAGCGCGCGAAGCTCCGGTCCGTCGAGGGGGCTGGAGTCGACCGCAAACCCTGCCGTTTCGAGCTCCGCTGCGAGCTCTCGGGCACGATCCTCTTTCCAGCAGATGAGGCGGACTGTGTGACGTTCCTTAGCCATTGAGAGATCTTACGATGGATCGGGGATCAGAGATTCACGGCAGCAGATCCTGGATACTCGATACTGGATACTCGAAACTCGATACTCGATCCACCCTCCCGTCCTGGATAGGTCGACAAGGGTGCCGCATCGAGAATCGAGAATCGAGTATCGAGGATCCAGCATCCAGCATCGGGCGCGGACTCGGACGCGGACGCGGGTTTCGGTGATGTAAGATGCGTCCGTGATGGGGGGCCGAATGGAGCAGGAAGAGCTGAGCCTGGTCAAGAAACTGTTGACCGATTGCCGGGTGCTGTCGCTCGGGGTGTTGGTCGACGGCAAGCCGCACGTCGGGCTGCTACCGTTCGTGAGCGCTGCGGACTATCGTTCCGCCCTCGTCCATGCCTCGCAGCTCGCCCGCCACAGCCGCGGTCTCCAGCCCGGGTCGCCGTTCAGCGCCCTGATCCATGCCTCTGACGAACAACAAAACGACGCCCTTCAAGTGCCACGGGTCACGATCTCAGGGATGGTGCAGCTCGTGGCACAGGCGGACGCTGACTTCGAGGCCTCACGGCAGGCCTACATCGATCGCTTTCCGTCCTCGGATGAGATATTCCTCCTCGGCGACTTCAACCTCTATCGACTGCACTTCGAGTGGGGGCGGCTGGTGTCTGGCTTTGCCCGCGCGATCACTCTCAGCCCGGATTCGTTCCTGGAGCTTGCGGAGGCGTAGCCATCTCCTTCTGCCGGCGCCCGAGCCACAGACCGATCACCATCCAGCCCGCCGCCAACGGCACCGCCACCAGGGAGATCGCGGCCGCACCGAGACCGAGGGCGCCGAGGCCGGCATACGACCACGCCCCGACCTGGTCACCGAAGCGATAGACAAAGGTATCGATGAAGTTCTTGGCCTTGTACTTGGCGCTGCGCGGAATGACGGTATAGAGCATCTCCCGACACGGGCGCGCGATCGCGTAGTTGCTCCAGCGGCGCAGGACCTGAAAGACGGCAATCGCGATGAGGGTCGGCGCAACCCCTAATGCAGCGAAGCCGAGCACACATACGAGCGGCAGGGTGGCCAGGGCAAGAGCCACCCCAATCCGACGGACGATGCGGCCGGTAAGGAAGATCTGAGTGATCGCCGTCAGAATGTTGACCACGAGATCGATACGGGCGAAGAAGACGGTTCGGGCAACTCGGTCGGAAAAGGTTGCTTCAACGATTTCCGCCTGTTGGAAGTAGAGAATCGTTGCCGTGATGGTGTAGAGCAGCATGTAGCCGACGATGCCGAGGAGATAGCTCGACGTGAAGACCATGCGAATGCCGTCAAAGATCTTGCCGCCGATCGGCTGCTCGATCTGCGCCGTCGGCGGGCGTAAGGGATCGTCGTCAACTCGGCTCTGGGAGATCGCGGATGTGAGCCGGTTCGCGGCAAACATCGCCAGGCCGAGAATCGTAGCCGATATCAGAAGGAGATTGGTCGGTCCGACCTGGGCGGCGAGAAAGGCGGTGATCGACGATCCCGCGACAGCGCCGACGGTGCCACCGATTGCAACGAAGCCGAAGAGCCGCTTGGCCTGAGCCGGCTGGAAGAGATCGGCCATCAAGGACCAGAAAATCGAGACCACAAAGAGATTGAATACTGAGGTCCAGACGAAGAAAACCCGCCCGGCCCAAATGCCGGCGCCCTCGGAAAAGATTCGGAAGAAGAACCAAAATGCAATGAGATTGACAACGAAAAATGTGTAAGACAGGAGGATGAATCGGCGCCGAGTCAGCCGTGAGACGATCGCCGTGAACAGGGGGTGGGCGAGGAACGTGCCGAGGAGAGTGCCGAGAAAAAGCCATGGGAGGTTTCTGACGCCGCCGGCGACGCCCATCTCGTCCCGGATCGGTCGGATAACGAAGTAGGCAGCCAGGACGAGGAAGTAATAGAACGCGGCCCACAGCATGGGCCGTACCTCGATCTCTTCGACGGCAACGATTCGTCTCAGGAAACCCACGGTCTACCCGAATTTCGGATATCGGATTTCCACCCACCCAAGCCCAAAATTGGGTGGGTGAGTGGCACTCCTAATTCCTAATTCCTCATTCCTCATTCTTGCTGTGCCAGGCTTTGAGCACCTTCTCCTCGAGCTCGGCGGGGCAACCGGCCTTGGGTTTTTCGCGCCGCTCTTCGTCCAAAGAATTCCAGTACTCCATTGTCGCCACGGCGGTGTCGGCGAGCGGCCTGAAAGTGAGTCCCGCCTCAACAGCGCGGTCGATGTTGGAGGTTGAAAAGCCGGCGTACTCGCCCACCGGCGGCACCCACACCGTCATGTGCCTCCAGGGTTGGACCTCGTGCTCTTCGAGGAAGTCGGCATCGACCCAGGTGAATGAGATGTCGTTGTCGACCGTGGCCCGGATTCCATACAACATTCCTGCGATGGACATCGGCGACCGGGGCCCGACACCGTTGAAATGCCCGGTGGTGCCGGCTTCTACGAGCCGGATGTACCACTCGCCGAGGTCGCGGGCGTCGACGAACTGCACCGGGTCGGTCGGGTTACCGGGCGCCATGACCTCACCGCCCTTGTCGATCCGCACCGGCCAGTAGGTGAAGCGGTCGGAATAGTCGCCGGGGCCGACGATCAGCCCGGGTCGCACGACGCAGGTGTGTTGGTCGGTGAAGGCCTTGCGCGCCTCTTCTTCGCAACGGGCCTTGAGCGGACCGTAGTTCTCCCCAGTGATGTCCTTGGTGGTCAGGACCTTGGCCTCGTCCTCCGCGGAGATCTGGCCGACCGGGGCAGTCTCGTCCGCGTTGGGGGTCGAGGAGTCGGCGTAGGCCGAGATGGAGGATGTGTAGAGGTAGTAATCAGCCGCCTTGGCGAGAAGGCCTGCGGATTCCGTCACCCAGCGCGGGATGGACGCGGTGTTGTCGACGACTACATCCCAGCGACGGCCTGCCGCGACCTGCGCTTCGAGGGCGGTGATGTCGTCGTTGCGGTCGCCCTTGAGCTTTTCGAGATCGGGGAAAAGCTCGGTGTTGGTCTTGCCGCGGTTGAAGAGGGTGACCTCGTGGCCGCGGGCGACGGCGTAGGAGACCATCGGCGGGCCGATGAGCCCGGTACCGCCAAGCACGAGGATCTTCAGTTTCTTCGAGGCTGTTCCGACATCGGCGGTTCCAGCCGTTGCGGGGTTGGCGAGGCCGAGGCCGGCCGCGCCGCCGGCGAGAATCGAAAGTTGGACAAAATCTCTGCGCGAGGTGGTCATGGAGGCTCCTTCATCTTTGTTCGGCGCTTGAAGCGCGAAGAGAGTATACGGTTACCCGCCCCCGAGAAAGATGCAGGGTACAGGATGCAGGATACAGGGCCACCCTCCCGCCCTGAGAAACTCACACCTTTTGGGAGGCGTTGGATGGATCTTGCATCCTGCATCCGGGTGGGTGGGAGGCCCTGCATCCTGAACCCTGCATCCTGTATCCATCTGGGCGGTCGGCTACAATCCCGACGGTAAGGGGGAATCTTGGCTAAGCTCAACGGCAAGGTTGCTTTCATCACCGGTGCGTCATCGGGAATCGGCGCAGCGATGGCGCGTGAGTTCGCCCGTCGCGGTGCCGATGTGGTGTTACTGGCGCGGAGGTGGGAGCGCCTCGAGGCGCTGGCCCTCGAGGTCAGGGCGCGGGGACGGCGGGCACTGACTATTCGCTGCGATGTGACCTCCGACGAGGATTTGGAGAAAGCGGTCGAGACGACCCTCGAGGAGTATGGGCGCATCGACTGGGTGATTGCCAACGCGGGCTTCGGGGTCGCCGGTGCAGTCCACAAGCTCGCGACCGAGGATTACCGCCGCCAGTTCGAGACCAATATCTTCGGCGTGTTGCGGACCGTTCAGGCAACCCGCGAGGCGCTGATCGAGAGCCGCGGCAGTCTCGCGATCATGGGCAGCGTGATGAGCTACCTCGCCCTTCCGGTGAGCTCGCCGTACTCGATGAGCAAGCACGCGGTGCGCTCTCTCGCAGGCTCTTTGCGGGCGGAGATGGACAAGTATGGTGTCGGCGTAACGCTGCTGGTCCCTGGTTTCGTCAATTCGGAGATCCGACAGGTCGACAATCAGGGACAGCACCACGAAGCGGCGCGTGACAGGATCCCGAACTGGCTGAGCATGGACACCGACAAGGCGGCGAATAAGCTGGTAAAGGCGGTGATCAAGCGGAAGCGGGAAGCGGTCATCACCGGCCATGGAAAGATCGTCGTATTCCTCGAGCGGCACGCGCCATGGCTGACCGCGTTCCTGGCCCGAAAGCTGGGCATCAGCCAGAGGCGGCAGCGCGACGATTGATCAATTCTCAATTTTGAATTCTCAATTTTGAATTTCCGCCCACCCACACTCTTGGACGAGTTTCAGTCATCGTGGCGGCGGGCCCTGAAGGACCCGCCTACCCTGTTTTGCGAGTTCCAACCCTGTAGGCGCGTCCTTCAGGGCGCGCCCCCCCAAATGTCAAAACCTTTTCAGAGAGAGGGCGGGTGGACCCTGAACCCTGGACCCTGAACCCTGGACCCTGAACCCTGAACCCTGGATCCTGAACCCTGGACCCTGCACCCTGCATGCACCTCTGCTAAGGTCGCACCGATGAACGAGACGCTCCCCAATGTGACGATATATACCGACGGTGGTTGCCGGCCAAACCCGGGACCGGGTGGCTGGGGGGTAGTGATCCTCGTTCCCGGCTGCGACCCGCGCGAGCTGTCGGGTGGCAAGAAAGAAGCGACAAACAACCGGATGGAGCTGATTGCGGCCATCGAAGCCCTCGGCGCCCTCGACGGTCCGCATCGGGTCGAGCTCTACACCGACTCGACCTACGTCCGCCAGGGGATTACCGAGTGGCTGCCCAAATGGCGGGCAAGCGGGTGGAAGACCGCCGGCAAGAAGAGGGTCAAGAACCGTGACCTGTGGGAGGAACTGTCGACGGCGCTCGAAACCCACGAGGTCGAGTGGCATTGGGTCAAGGGCCACGCCGGCGACCGCTGGAATGAGGTCGCCGACCAATTGGCTTCCGCCGCCATTCCACGGGCACCGCTCCCCATCGATGATGGGAAGGCGGTCCACCTCTTCACCGCCGCCGCCTACTCGGGCAAGAAAAAGGCCGGTTCGTGGGGAGTGGTGCTGCGATTTGCAGACTCGGAGAAGGGCCTGAGCGAACGGGTTGACGGCGCCACGGCCAATCGCATGCACATCATGAGCGCGATCGCGGGTCTCGAAGAGCTCAAGCGGCCGGTGCGAGTCCACCTCTATACGGTGTCTGACTACCTGGAGAACGGCGCCACGACGTGGGTTCCAGGCTGGCGCGATCGTGGGTGGAAAACCCGGGAGGACAAGCCGGTCTCACACCGCGACCTGTGGCAACGGCTCGATGCCCTGTGCAAAAAGCACCGGGTCGAATGGCACGTGGTCGACGGCAAGGCGCCGCCAGAGGACCTGGAGTACGCAAAGCAACTCGCCAAGGACGCCTTGAGCGTGGCAGAGTAGGCCCCTCTCCGTCACCCGAGGGAGGCGCAGGCGGGTTGCGGCCTCGCTCAGGACAGGCCCGGGTGGGTGGGAGTCAACGCGCATCTAGCCTCCCCATAGATCCCTCGGCTCATTCGCTTCGCTCCCTCGCTCGGGATGACAGTCGTTTCAGCTAAGGTGCGACTGGAAACACATACGTCGGGTCGTCGGTGGTGTCGTCGATGACGGTCGCGTAGGTCGTCCAGAACGACGGTGAGCCATCGGTCAGGGTGACCCGGATCCAGCCGCCCTCGACCTCGGCGCTGCCGATCCCCATGTTCGCGAAGATGTCGTTGACCTGCCGCCACGCGGTAGCCTGCGAATAGCTCTTCTGCGCCAGCATTTCACCCGCAGCCGAGTAAATATCGACCCTCACCCGATAGGTGCCGGTCGAGGTCTGGGCGAAACCGACGTTGGTGCGGAAGACATCGGGCGCCGAATGGATCAAGGGCAGGATGAGCTCGTTCTTGGACCAAGCCGAGCTGAGGAGGATGCCCGGCTGGCCCTGGCCAAACGTGCCGCCATCCGGCGCCGGTGTGAAGGTGCGGCAGAAAACCGCAGTCCCATTTCCGTTCACCGTCACGTAGAGGAGGCCGGAAGCCGGTCTTTCGGGCTGCAGCACGTCGTCGAGGTATAACGATTCGTTGGCTTCAATAACGTGGGGTCCGCTGAGCAGTTCACCTGGCCACGCCTGGTCCGTTGCCACGAAGTAGACCGACGCCGAACGGGTCTCGGTGGTCGGGTTCACGACCCCGATCTGCGACCTCCAATCGGTTGAGCCCACACCAGAACGCGAGGCAACCGCCGGTATCAGCCAGCTTTCCTCTGACCCGACGCCGGTGCCGTTCTTGCCGTCGGTGAAGAGCGCGCCGCTGTCGATCGGATCGAGCCAGTCCGAGAGGCGGGTCTCCGGCGTCCCGTCACCGGTCCAGTGGGCGTACATCCGGCCGTACCAGTCAGGCTTGTCGGGCCCATATATGCCGCTCGTTTCGCAAGCGGCGTATCCGCCCGACAGAGTGCCGATGCAGCGTTTGCTTGTGGTGTCGAAAAGACAGGCACCCGAGGACCCGCCTTCGGTCGTTCCCTCGTTCCATACATCGATGCGGAAATAATTGCCATTTCCGGGCGAGGTGTCGTCGAGATATGACGTGATCGTCGGCGGGTCGTAGTCGAAGCTGATGGACTTCTCGTCGCCGGAGGGATGGTGGATCGTGGTTGTTGCGGTGGGAATCTGCTCGCCCGCGTCCCAGCCCGAGTAGTAGACGTTGAAGCTCGGCTGCGGCTCGTCGTCGAGCTCGACCAGGGTGAAATCCGATCCGCTACCCAGCTCCCACGAGGCCTTGAAAGTCGATCCGCTCTGGTTCTGGCTCAGGTTGCCGCCGGAAATATCGTCACACTCTGGGCTCTGATAGTTCCAGTACGCGACCACCGACGGTGCTTCACTCGCCTGTTCGACGCAGTGCTGCGCGGTCAGCATGTAGGGCGTCAAATCGTCGGCAGTGTTATTGACGAGCTGGCCGGTGCAGAGGTACATGCCCGAGATAGAAATCCTCGCAACCGACCGAATCTGATCGCGCCACGGATCACCTTGCGGGCAGATGACGTTGATGTTGCACGAGCCTCTCTTGACCGCGGGTCCGGCCTCGCGCTCGCCAAAGAACCGGTATCCATGGTTGACCGACCCAATCCTGAGTTGCGCTTCAGCATCTTTTGGCAGCCGCAGCTCGGCCACCAGCTCGTCGCCGAGGACCACCGCGGTCCAGAGACCGCCGAGGGCGTTGCGGTTCTGCGCGGTATAAGGTCCCTGGACCCTGGAGCCGTCGGGAGCGTGCACCCAGAAGGCGGCGCCTTTGGGCAGATCGAAAAGCCCGAGACCAAGGTTCAGGCTGAGGGCGCCGGCAGAAGATAGGTGCAAGCGCCACAATCGCGAGCCGTCGTCGAGGGTCTCCCAGGTACCGCTGTTGTCCAGCGAGTATTCAACCTGGATGTTCTTCGCGAAGCGCGGTGCTACGGGCACGCCGGAGGTTTCCCGTTCCACGTCCTCGGCGAGAAGCGCGTCGACATCCACCCATGGCATCTCTCTGCGCTCGATCGTATCGATGGACTGTACCCCCGGCAGTGCGCTTCGAGGCAGACTGCCCGCCTCGGCCGAAAACAGGGTCGTCGAACCGATGAACAGCATCACGGCTGTCATCAGAATTGCTGAACAGGGACGAATCGGCGCGCGTATTTTCATGTACTTGACCTCATTGGATTCGTGGGCGGCGTTGCTCTACCTGGAGAACAGTCCACCACCGAGCAAGCTTCCCGCCCTGACGGCGGTCAGTCCTCGATCGTGATCCGCTCCACCTTGACCGGCGTCACCGGCCGGTCCTGGGCGCCGGTCTTGGTGGTCCCGATGGCATTCACCACATCCATGCCCTCGGTGATCTTGCCAAAGACGGGATGCTTGGACTGTCCGGAAGAGAACCAATCGAGGAAGCTGTTGTGCTTTGTATTAATGAAGAACTGCGATCCGCCGCTGTCGGGACGTCCGGTGTTGGCCATCGACAGGGTGCCCGGCTCGTTGGAGAACTTCGCGTTCTCCAGGTGCTCGTCAGTGATGGTGCCGTGCGGCGGCCCGCCGGTACCGCAACGTGGGCTCTCCGGGTCCTTGGAGTGGGGGCAGCCGAACTGGATCATGAAGTCCTTGATCACGCGGTGGAAGTGCAGCCCGTCGTAGAAGCCGCCCTTGGCCAGCGAGATGAAGTTCTCGGCTGTGATGGGCATTTCCTCGAGAAAGATCTCGACCTTGAAAGTGCCCATGGAAGTATCGAATGTTGCGGTCGGGTTTGCCATGTTGCGTCTCCTCTTCTAGCGCGGTCGCCGCGCCGTTGAAACACGATATCATGCACCGCCCACCCGCCTCACCGGATGCAGGATCCAGGGTTCAGGATACAGGGCCGCCCACCCACCCTAGCCCGCACTTCTCACCAGCATTCTGCTGCGGCCGCCGATGCACAACACCCAGCGGCGTTTTCTCGCCTCGGGGTGCTCGACGTACCGCAAGTACGCGCTCCGCGCCCCTCGGGTCGAAAACCCCACTGGGCGCAGCACCTCGTCGCCCTCACCACGAAACTCGGTGAGAAGTACGGGCTAGAAGTATCGCCTAATGTCAGGGGTGGTTCGGGTGGGACTTGCATCCTGCATCCTGCATCCTGAAATCGCCCACGGCGGTTAGACTGGGAAGCGGAGGCAGCATGAGACAGATCCGAACAGCAGTGGCCGCAATCTTTCTGTTGGCGGCTTTTCCTGCGTTCGCGGGGACCTTCAACATTGGACCGTCCGGAAAAACCTTCATGTGGAAGGTGGAGAAGGGCGAAACCACGCTCTACCTGCTGGGAGCCATCCACGCTCTCAAGGAGGACGCCTACCCCCTGCCACCGGCCATCGAGGCGGCGTTCGCCGAGGTCGAGGTCGCGGTCTTCGAGATTGACCTCGACGACATGACGAAGGCCGCGATCAAGATGATGTCTGCTGGATCCCTCGAGAAGGGCCGCACATTGGAGGAAGTCGTGGGACCGGAGACGTGGTCCGCGTTCGAGGTCCACGTCGGAGGATTGGGCTTTGATGCTTCCCTCTATCGAGGTATGAAACCGTGGATGGCGGCGCTCACCGTGGCTGCCTTCGAGCTGACGAAACATGGATATCTCGCTACCGCCGGGCTCGACACTTACCTCTCACAGCGCGCGGATGAAACCGGCAAGAAGCGCCTGGCTCTGGAAACGGCGCAGTTCCAGGTGAGCCTCTTCGCCGATCTGAGCCCCGAACAGAGTCTGGCGTTCCTCGTCTACACTTTGGAAGATCTGGAGGCGATGATTCCGGAGATGGATCGGTTGTACCGGGATTGGCGAGCCGGCAACGTGGAGTCGATCGAGAAGTCACTGCTTGAAGGATTCGAGGAGTTTCCCGATGTCTTCGAGAAAATGATCGCGAACCGGAACCGTGCGTGGATGCCGCAGATCGAGAAGTTGCTGGCGGGCGATCGAGACGCGATGGTGGTGGTGGGTTCGGCGCACCTGGTCGGCGAGGAGGGCGTAGTCAACCTCCTCCGCGAGAAGGGCTACACCGTCGATCAGCAGTGATGAGAGCTCCGTAGGAGCGACAGATATTTAGCCTGGGGCGTGAGCCCCAGGTACGAGGAGACCAAACAACGAATGAGCCCCCGGAGGGGGCGACAGATATGCAGTGAGAGATGTCGGCGTCGGATTTTCTGTCGCCGCTCCGCGGCTTTCCTTCTTTTTGTCCAAATCGAACCTGGGGCTCACGCCCCAGGCTAATCATCTTTCGCCGCTCCGCGGCTGAACCACCAGCAGGGGTTAAGCCCGAGGTTCAGAACGAACCGCCGCACTATACTTCTCCCATGGTGCTCGCCAACTCGAATTCAGACCCGAACCCAATCGTTCGCTTCGGTCGTCTGATTCGGCGACGGTGGCGGCGGCTGCGCCGGCGGTGGTGCGCGCCGCAGGTGCGATTCATCTACCACGATCACTACGCCCTGACTCTCGACGGCGCGCCGGTCGATCCAACGCGCGGGCAGAAGATCCTCGGTTTCCTGATCGACGAGGGCCTGCTCGATCGCGATGACATCTCGGTGCCGCGGCGACCCGCGGTGCGAAGTCTGCTCAGGGCCCACGATCACGACTACATCGATGCCGTCGGCTACGACTCGGGGGTGACCGAGAAGATCTTCGGCGAGGAAATCAGCGATGTCGAGATCGCGCAGCTCGTGAGGATGCAACGCCTGGCCGTCGGCGGCACGATCCAGGCGACGCGCCTCGCCCTGCAAGGGCGATCGGTGGCCATCAACCTCAGTGGTGGGTTCCACCACGCCGAGCGCGACCGCGGCATGGGTTTTTGCATTTTCAACGACATCGCGGTGGCGATCGCGCGGCTGCGAACCAAGGGATTCCGGGAGCCGGTGCTGGTGGTGGATCTCGATGTCCACGACGGCAACGGCACGCGCTCGATCTTCGCCAACGACTCGACGGTCTACACCTATTCGGTCCACAACGATCACTGGGGAGACACGGAGGCGAAGGCCTCGACCGCAATTGCCCTCGGCCCCGACGTCGGCGACGAGATCTATCTGGGCACGCTGCTCAAGACCCTGCCGGACGTCATGATGAAGGTACGTCCCGGCCTGGTGGTTTATGTTGCCGGCACCGACCCCGCTGCCGACGATGCGCTAGGCAACTGGAAGATCTCGGCCGATGGGATGTTTCGGCGCGACCGGCTGGTGATCGAGATCCTCCGGCATGGCCGCCGCCGGGTGCCGTTGGTGATCCTTCTGGCGGGCGGCTACGGCAACGCGACCTGGCGCTACAGCGCGCGTTTCTTCTCCTGGCTGATCAGCGGCAAGGTGGCGAGGACGCCCGACAACGCCGAGATGGTGCTGCGACGCTTCCGCCGCATTCGCAGCTCGCTCAGCCCCACCGACCTGACGGCGGAGCCGAGCGGCTACGATTGGCGGCTCACCGAGGACGACCTGGTCGGCATCCTGCCCGACGCACCGACGAGAACCCGGTTTCTGTCCCACTTCTCCCAGCACGGGGTGGAGCTGTTGCTCGAACGCCTCGGTCTGCTCGATCAGCTGCGCCTGCGGGGATTCCGACACCCGACGGTTGACGTCGACCTTTCGGGCAGCGTCGGCGACACGCTGCGGGTGTGGTCCGAGCCCGATCGCCGGGAGCTCCTGTTAGAGCTGCGGGCCAACCGCAGCTCACGGGTCGTCAGCGGCTGCGAGGTGCTGGTGATCGAGTGGCTGCTGCTCCAGAACCCGCGTGCCGATTTCGGTCCCTATCGGCGGCCGCTGCCCGGTCAGAAGCACCCCGGGATGGGGCTCCTCAAGGAGGTCTTCGGTTGGCTGGTGGTGGTCGGTGAGGTGCTCGACCTCGACGGAATCTACTACGTGCCCTCGAGCTATCACGTGGCCATCCAGAGCCGCCGACGGGTGCGCTTCCTCGAGCCCGGACACGAGGCCTGGATGCAGGCTCTGGATCAGCTCTTTTCGGACGTCTCGCTGGCCGAGGCCAGTACCGCCATCGCCGATGGAAGGGTCGTCGACGAGCCGACAGGTTATCGGCTGGATTGGAAGGGCTATCCGATGGTGCTGCCCGTATCCGACAAACTCCGAGAGCGGGTCACCGGCGAGGCTTACGAAGAGCGAGTCGCCGAGGTTCTGGCGCAGCTGAAACTCGTTGTCAAGGAACCCATGGGATAATTTTCAGGGGGACTGAGCATTGTCAGATAACAATTTCGCACACGCCCTGGTCGTGGGAGCCTCGTCGGGGATCGGCGAAGCGCTGGCGCGGCGTCTCGCTGCGGATGGCGCCCGGGTCGCCCTGGTTGCGCGACGCGAGGACGAGTTGCGGCGGATCATGGACGAGATCAACGACGCCGCCGGCGAGGAGCGCGCAATCGCCGTCGCCCACGACGTGCGGGCCGCTGATGAGGCGCCGGATCTGGTGCAGGAGATCGCCCGTCGTCTCGGCGGTCTCGATCTGGTCATCTATGCGGCCGGTGCGATGCCGGCCGTGGCGGTCGACGAGTACGACACCGCCAAGGACCGCGAAATGATCGAGGTCAATCTCATAGGCGCGGTGTCCTGGCTCAACCCCGTCGCGGAAAGAATGGCCCGGCTGGGCCGCGGCACGATCGTCGGCATCGGTTCCGTGGCCGGTGACCGCGGGCGCGCACCGAACCCCGTTTACTGCACATCGAAGGCCGGTTTCCACGCCTACCTCGAGGCGCTGCGCAACCGGGTGGCCAAGCTCGGTGTCAAGGTCGTGACCATCAAGCCCGGCTTCGTCGACACCGCGATGACCCGGGGCAAAGAGGGCCTGTTCTGGGTCATCTCGGCCGACCGCGCGGCGGAAATCATCCTCAAAAAGGCGCGCCGCGGTGTGGTGACCGCCTATGTGCCGGCCCGTTGGCGGATGGTGATGACCATCGTCCGCTCGATCCCTTCATTCATTTTCTCGAAGCTCGGGTTCTGAACAGTGGCCTTAAATGACCGCCTCGAGTGGGTAGAAGGATGGGGAATGGCCGTCGGCGGCGCCGGATACGTCTTCAGACCATCCGACGCCGGCGGCGTTGCTGAAGCGATCGAGGTCGCGCGAGGCGAAGGCCTTGCGATTGCCCTCCGAGGCGCCGGCTGTTCGTATGGAGATGCCGCCTTCCGTCCGGAGTCGGTGGTCCTCGACCTCTCCAATTTGAGCAGGGTCCTGTCGTGGGACCCTGAAACCGGCACCGTCGATGTCGAGCCCGGGGTGAGCCTGGCTGCACTGTGGCGGCTGACAATCGGCGACGGCTGGTGGCCGCCGGTGGTCACCGGAACCATGGAGCCCACTGTGGGCGGCATGTTGGCTATGAACGTTCACGGCAAGAACAACTGGCCCCGTGGCACGCTCGGGGAACACTGCATCGAGTTCGACCTCGCGACGGCCAATGGGGAATCTCGGACCGTTTCTCAAAAGAACGACGCCGATCTCTTCCACGATGTCATCGGCTCTTTCGGCCAGCTCGGCATCATCACCCGTGCGCGGCTGCAGATGAAGAAGGTGCACTCGGGCCAGGTCGAAGTCAAGGCGGTGTCGGCGCCGGACCTCGGAGCGATGCTCAGCCTGACCGATGACGCCAAGGACAAATGGGAGTATGTCGTCGGTTGGATCGACACCTTCGCCCGTGGGCGAAACCTCGGCCGTGGCCTTTTGCACTTCGCGCGCCATCTCGAAAAGGGGGAGGACCCCGACCCGGCCGCAAGCCTCGACGCCGAGGCGCAGAATCTGCCGGCTAACTTGTTTGGCGTCATGCCGAAAGGCCTCATGTGGCACTTCTTGAAACCGATGACGAACCGGCCCGGGATGCGATTCGTCAACTTCGGCAAATACTTCGTGGGCAGTACCGTCGGTGACGAAAAGGTCTACCGGCAGCCGCTGGCGGGATTTTCTTTCCTGCTCGACTACGTGCCGAACTGGAAGAACATTTATCTTCCCGGCGGACTCATCCAGCACCAGAGTTTTGTCCCTGCGGCCAGCGCCGAGCAGGTCTTTCGCGATCAGCTCGAGATCTGCCACGAGCACGGCATGCCGTCGTTCCTGGCGGTGCTCAAACGCCATCGTCCCGATCCCTTCCTGATGAGCCACGCGGTCGACGGCTACTCTCTGGCCCTCGACTTCCCGGTGATTCGAGGACGGCGGGAGAAGCTGTGGTCGATGGTGCGGGCCCTCGCCGAACCGGTGGTGGCGGCGGGTGGTCGCTTCTACCCCGCGAAAGACACGGCTCTGCCCGGGGATCTCTATCGATCGACCTTCCGCGACGGTCAGCTCGATCGTTTTGCCGATATCAAGGCCAAGCTCGATCCGGACCGCGTCCTGCGCTCGGGCCTGGCCGACCGCTTGATCTATGAAGACTGAACCTCGATTCGTAGGGGCGGGGTTTATCCCCGGCCGCCCAACCGGCAGGCGGGACGCCTGCCCCACAATTGGCTCCCGGCTTGGAGGCCGAGAAGGGCGCGGATATTCCTTGGTGGACAGAACCACCGCTCCTTGTGGTGCACGCGTCTCGCGTGCAGGGGGTGGTCGGTCATCGATGAGCAGCCGAGACGGCTGCTCCACGATCCATCGATTGAGAGCCGGTTCCACCTTGTGGGGCAGGCGTCTCGCCTGCCGGGTGGGTGGTGGATATTCGAATTTCTGCCTCGGCGTTTCGGTGATCTTGGTGGCGATAGCTGGCGCCGCCAACGCTGCCGACCGCGACCAGCTGCTCTACCACGCTGAAACCCTCAAGGGAAAGGTCCTACAGAGCCAGGGCGCCGACACCCCGTTCAACCCGGCGTCGCTGGTCAAGGTTGGGACCTCGTTGTGGGCGCTCGAGAGCCTCGGCCCCACGCACCGCTATCGCACCGTCTTCGGAATCGACGGCGAATGGGACAAGCAGACCGGCCGCCTGGTCGGTTCGCTCGTCGTGCAGGGGTGGGGCGACCCCGACATGCAGCCGGAGAACGTCTTCATGGTTGCGCGGCAGCTCAACAAGTTGCGGCTCTATCGCGTCGAGGGGTGGCTCCGCATCGACGGCAACTTCTGGATTGGCTGGGAGAACGGCGTTGCCAACCGGGTGCTCGACCCCAGGGTTCGGGTGGAGCGAATGGGGCGGAGGCTGCGGGCAGTCCTCGATCCCCACCGCTGGGATCAGTCGACCCGGGCTGCCTGGGAGGCGATGTGCGAGCGGCGCGGGTGGGATCCGAACGACCCGCCGCGGGTCGAGATCGTGGGCACAGTGCGGCCTGGCGCCCCGGCCGACTGGACACCAGTCGTCGTCCACCGCTCGAACCCGCTACCGGTACTGCTGCGTCGCTTTGACGTCTACTCCAACAACGACATCATTCGCGTGGCTGAAGGCCTTGGGGGACCTGAGGGCCTCGAGACCTTCCTCGAGCAGAGACTCGAGCTGGCGCCCGAGGCCCTGGAGCTGGAAACGGCCTCGGGTGAGAAACGGAACCGGCTCACCGCCCGCACCGGCGTACGGTTGATGCGTGCCTTCGTCGAGACCGTCGGCAAGCAGGGCCTCGCACCCGCCGATGTCCTACCGGTCATCGGTTGCGATCCGGGATCCACCGACCGAAAGTTCCCAAGGCTCGCGCGGCCGGAGAAGGCCGGCAGCGTAGTCGTCAAGACCGGGACCCTGATCAACACCGATGGGGGAGTGGCGGTGGTGGGCGGCGTCTTCTCGACCCCGGCCAACGAGATCGTCCTCTTCTGTATCGGCGTACGACAGACCGGATGGAAAGAGCCCCACTGGCGTGGGCTCCAACAATCGTGGCTGCTCGATCTCATCGATGATGCCGGTGGCGCGGTCCAGCGATCGTGTGGAGATGAGCTGCCGTTCTCCGATACCTTCGCCGAAGTCGAGTGGGTCGTGTCCTGGGAGTCGCTGTAGCCACCCACGCAGCCAGATGCAGGATGCAGGATGCAGGATACAGGGCCACCCGCCCGAGACTTCATTCTGTTCACAAGGTGGATTGGCGGTAAATCCGAATTCCGAATTCCGAATTCGCGGGGTATCCTCACCCCGGAGGCTTTCATGCTGCGTGACGAAGTCAAAAGAATCTGGCCGGAGCTTGAGTGGATCGAAGACGAAGACCTTCGTTCGAAGACGACTGATTGTTGGGAGCGCGCCTTCGAGTACTCGCCGCTGACCCCTGCGGACCTCGAAAGTATCCCGTTCACCCTCAAGGTACCCGACTGCCCGGTGACATTCATGGCCCACAAGCGGGCGGTGGTCCACGTTGCACGCGACGCGGCGAGGACGGTGGGGAGTTTCTTCAGCGAAGCCCTGCCGGTCGACATGGATGTCCTGATCGCGGGAGCCATCCTCGCCGATGTCGGCAAGCTTCTCGAGTACGAGGACGACGGCGAGGGTGGCAGCCGCCAGAGCGCCCGCGGCAAATACCTCCGCCACCCCTTCACCGGGGTCTCGGTCGCGATGGAGTGCGGCCTGCCGGACGCGGTCTGCCACATCATCGCCACCCACGCCGGCGAGGGCAACATGGTGGCCCGCACCACCGAGGCCTGGCTCGTCCACCACGCCGACTTCATGACCTACGAGCCCTTCGTCAAGCGCCTCGAGCTGTGAAGATATCCTGATACGGAAGTGTTACCTATGTCCTGAGGTCGTACACGTGGGTCCAGGATACGGAGCTGCCTCTTTTCATGTCATCCCGACCGAGGGCCGGAGCGGCCCGAGCGGAGGGATCCATTCGACTCGGCCTCTGGCCTCGCTCAGGACAGGTCTGCGGGACCTGGGCCAGAGCGTATCGCTGCCCACCCTGTGCAGGCGAGACGCCTGCACCACAACATATCAATCACGTCGATCCTTGTGGTGCGGCCGACTTGTCACGGCGAAGCCGGATCTCGGCCGCACATTGTCAATCACCCAGGAGGAGGCTCTGCAATAATCTGCCGGGCTGTAAGTGTTGCGGCAGGAGATGACACAACGCATGCGATTTCTGATTTTCTTTTCGATCGTTCTCGGGATCTGGCTGGTCTTCCACCTCTATGTGGGCTGGCGCCTGTGGTCGTTGCCCGTGTTCGCCAACCCAACGGGCCATCGGATTCTGTTGCTCAGCCTCGCGGCCCTCTATGTTTCCTATCCCCTCGGACGCTACCTCTACCACCACGGCTGGCCACGAATCGGTACGGCCCTGGAGTACGGCGGTGGGGTATGGATGGGCACCCTGGTCCTGCTCCTTTCCGCCCTCGGGCTTGTCGATCTGGTGACCATCTTCGGGCTCGTGCTCAAACCCTGGGTGATGCAGTTGCGAACTGCCGCCATCGGCGTTGCCGTCCTCCTTGCGGTTGTCGCTTGGATCGGGGGGATTGTCCGCCCACGCACCGTCGAGCTCGAGGTCGAGCTGCCCAACCTCCCGGCGTCGGCGGACGGATTGGTGGTGGCCCACCTCACGGACCTTCACCTCGGCGCTCTGATCGGCGAACGTCGGCTGCGGTCGGTCATCGAACAGATCGACGGCATGAAACCCGACATCGTGGTCGTTACCGGTGATCTGATTGATGGTGATGCGGGTGCGGTGGAGAAAATGGTTCCCGTCCTCGAAACTCTGACCGCGCCCCTCGGCGTCTACTCGATCCTCGGCAACCACGAAATGTATGCCGGCCCCGAGAGATGCCGGGACCTGATGCGCGATTCCGGTTTTGTTGTTCTCGACAACGCGGCTGCCGAAATCACGCCCGGATTGTGGATCGCAGGCGTCCCGGACAGTGGCCACGGTCCAGGTACCGACGGTCTCGAGGGCGCGCTCGAGGCGGCGCTCGCCGGGGTGGGGGAGGGTGGCGCAGTCATCTATCTTCAGCACGCTCCCGGCAACGAAGAGGCGACCGCCGCCTCCGGCGTCGGCCTGATGCTCAACGGCCACACCCACGGCGGTCAGATCTGGCCTTTTCACTACATGGTGCTCCGCGCCTACCCGCACATTGCAGGGGTTCGGAAGATCGATGACATGACCCAGGTCATCAGCCGCGGCGCCGGCCGCTGGGGCGCGCCGATGCGCCTCTTCGCCCCGTCGGAGATCTACCGGATTACCCTCCGGTCTCCCGCCACCAGATCATTTGTGCAAGGCAGTCAGACCCTGTGAGCACGAGGCAACCTGAGAAGCACGATCCGAAATCCGAAATCCGAAATTCGAAATCCGAAATGACTGGTTGGGTGGGCTATTGCCCCCCACGCCCTCCAATGCTAGAGTCCCTCCGGCGCCAACGTAGCTCAGGGGTAGAGCAAGTGATTCGTAATCACTAGGTCGTCAGTTCGAATCTGACCGTTGGCTCCAGTAACTTAACGGGTTATGGGCGACGCGATCAACGTCGCCCATTTTGTTTTCCGAATATTTCCCGGGCTGAACCGCAACGTCGGCGGAAGGGCCTGCCCGGCCCCTCTGTCCGACCCGACAACCCAATGCTAAGGTACGTGAGATGTCGAAGAAGATCCTTGTTGGCGCGGTTGTGTTCGTCCTCCTCGCCACCGTCGTGTGGCTCCTCAACAAAGAAGACGAGGAACCGTTCCGCCCGGTGGAGCGCTCGGAGATTGACGACCCCGCGCAGCTTGACGAGCTGCATCTCGAGCTGGCGGACCTCGATCCGACCTCATGGGTGAGACGCTACCGACCCGGCAAGGCCTCGTCGGGCTTCAATCTGGTGCTCTATCGCCGACGGGTGCCAATGATCATCGATATGAACGGCAACATCGTCCACGTGTGGCCCAGGGTCCGAGCGATCGGTCGGGCTCGATTGCTTCGGGACGGACGACTGGCG
>Ga0255053_10000091_pt1 | contig 43549 bp, 37 predicted proteins | sample JV7_2_22_MG_FD_188635 | JGI IMG/M metagenome (GOLD analysis project Ga0255053, IMG submission 188635) | Seawater microbial communities from Jervis Inlet, British Columbia, Canada - JV7_2_22 | ecosystem: Environmental > Aquatic > Marine > Inlet | place: Canada: British Columbia | collected... | reverse complement strand
CACTTACAAGAACGAGAACAGCTACACAAACGAGAACAGCTTCTCAAACACAAACTAGAACGCAGACCAAAACTAGAACGCAAACGCCTACACAAACAACAACACCAACAGTTACAAAATCAATTACTCAAACTAAAACACGTACACAAACACCTACCAGAACAAGAACACCTACTCAAACATCTACACAAACATTAACACAAACTAGAACCAGAACCCAAACACCTACGAGAACAAGAACGCAAACACCAACTCAGACACCTACACAAACTACAACGAGAACACAAACTCCTACTCAATCTCAAACAGCGACACGAACACAAACACCTACACAAACCAGAACTATAACAAGAACGGATACGCCTGGATCTACACCAACACGAACACCTTCTCAAACAGCTACAGCAACCAAGACGAAAACCAGAACACGTACTCCTACTCAAACATCTACAAGAACACCGACGCAAACTAAAACACGTACACAAACACCGACACAGTCACCAACTCAAACACAAACACAAACTCCAACTAATACTGTTACAAGAACTAGAACACCAACAAATACAAGAACAGCTACTCTAACTAGAACCAGAACACAAACACCTACACAAACAATAACTCCAACAGTTACAAAATCAATTACACAATCACCTACCCGTACAAGAACACCAACACAATCACCTACAAGAACACAATCACCTACTCAAACATCTACACAAACACCAACACAAACCAGAACGCAAACACCGACTAGATCCGTATCACCGACTCAGACACCGACTCAGACAAAAACGAAAACGAGAACACCTACTAGAACATCGACGCAAACTAGAACTAGAACACAATCTCCAACGAACACACAAACAGGTACTCGTACACAAACGCCTACACAAACAAGAACACTTACACAGACTCAAACACGTTCACAAACCCCAACTAGAACGAGAACACCGTCGCAAACACAAACACCGACGCAGTCGCCAACTCAAACACAAACGCCAACCCAAACACAATCTCCTACTCAAACTAGAACACCTTCAAATACTAAAACCAGAACACAAACTCCTACTCAAACTTCTACACAAACTAATACAAGAACTAATACACAGACTAGAACCAGAACACAAACCAAAACTAGAACACAATCACCTACAAGAACAAGAACACCTACACAAACACAAACATCTACACAAACAAGAACACCTACAGAAACTAAAACTAGAACACAAACACCCACTAACACACGTACATCAACAAGAACTAGGACACAAACCCCTACTCAATCCCAAACACCTACACAAACACAAACGCCTACACAAACAAAAACAAGAACGCAAACGCCTACGAGAACAAGAACACCAACCCAGACTCAAACCGGTACACAAACACCTACAAGAACAAGAACCCCTACTCAAAGTAGGACTGCTACTAGCACAGTTACTAGAACCAGAACTAGAACACCTACTCAAACACCTACTAATACAAGAACTGAAACACCAACTAGAACCAGAACACCAACACAAACGAGAACACCTTCTCAAACACAAACACAAACTCAGACTAGAACTCCTACACAAACAAGGACGAGAACACAAACCCCTACAACAACAAGAACAAAAACACAGACTAGAACACCCACACAAACAAAAACCAGAACACAGACACCAACTCAAACACAAACACCTACCCAAACTAGAACAGCTACACAAACTAAAACCAGAACCCAGACACCTACTCAAACACAAACCCAAACACAGACACCTACCGTAACAATAACTAGAACACCCACACAAACAAGGACTAGAACGCAAACACCGACTAGATCACAAACAGTAACTAGAACAAGAACACCTACTCAAACAGTAACACCGTCTCAAACAGCTACACGCACACAAACACCGACACAAACATCAACTACTACACAAACTAAAACACCTACACAAACACCCACGAGAACGAGAACTAAAACACAAACACCAACACAGACAAGAACACCTACTCAAACCAGAACCAGAACTCAAACACCCACACAAACCAGAACTCAAACACCAACACAAACGAGAACAAGAACACCTTCGCAAACAGTAACCAGAACACAAACACCCACACAAACGGTTACACCTACAGTAACTAAATCAATTACACAAACAAGAACTAGGACACAAACTCCTACACAAACTAAAACAGCTACAAATACAAAAACAAGAACTCAAACACCTACTCGTACAAGAACACCATCACAAACAGCTACTAGTACACAAACACCTACGAGAACCCAAACACCCACAAATACAAGAACATTAACACAAACAAAGACGAGAACTCAATCACCTACATATACTAGAACATCAACGGAAACTGTTACACCTACTGTAACTAAATCTATTACACAATCACCCACACAAACACAAACACCTACAAACACTAAAACCCGTACACAAACAAAAACCAGAACTCAAACACCCACACAAACAATAACCAGAACTCAAACACCCACGCAAACAATAACTCAAACAAGAACTCAAACCCCCACCCAAACTAAGACGAGAACCCAAACACCTACGAGAACAAGAACAGCCACACAAACAGCTACTAGTACACAAACACCGACACGCACACAAACGCCTACAAATACAAGAACACCAACACAAACAAAGACGAGAACGCAATCTCCTACAAATACAAGAACATCATCGCAAACTGTTACACCTACTGTAACTAAATCAATTACGCAATCACCTACACAAACACAAACCCCTACAAACACTAAAACCTCATCACAAACTAAAACCAGAACACAAACACCTACTAGATCCGTATCACCGACTCAGACACCTACACAAACACAGACTCGTACACGCACACAGACAAAAACAAGAACGCAAACGCCTACGAGAACAAGAACACCAACCCAGACTCAAACCAGTACACAAACACCTACAAGAACAAGAACTCCTTCTCAAACAAGAACAGCTACACAAACACAGACTCGTACACAATCGCCCACGAGAACAAGAACTCAAACACCCACGAGAACAATAACCCGTACACCATCACAAACTCAAACACGCACACAAACACCTACTCGTACAAGAACAGCTACACAAACTAGTACACGTACGCAAACACCAACACAAACCAAAACGAAAACCAGTACACAAACACCTACACAAACCCCGACACAAACAACTACACAAAGTAGAACAGCTACACAAACTCAAACACGTACACAAACAAGAACACCTACAAATACAAAAACAAGAACACAGACACCTACACAAACACCAACACAAACAGCTACGAGAACCCAAACACCTACAAGTACTAGAACAATTACCAGAACGGATACACCCGATTCTACTAGAACTCGAACACCATCAAACACACAAACAACAACTCAAACAGCTACGAGAACAAGAACACCAACCCAGACAAGAACATCTACATCTACGAGAACAAGAACACAAACACCAACAGCTACACAAACACCAACGAGAACGAAATCAATTACCGAAACTAAAACAAGAACACGGACACCATCTCAAACACAAACACCAACACAATCATCTACAAGAACAAGAACACCAACACAAACTAAAACAGCCACACAAACTAGGACACGCACGCAAACACCCACACAAACGGTTACACCTACAGTAACTAAATCAATTACACAAACTAAAACACGCACACAAACACCAACACAAACAAGAACAGCCACACAAACAGCTACACGCACACAAACACCAACACAAACATCAACTACTACAAATACAAAAACTAGAACACAAACACCTACGAGAACACAAACACCCACGAGAACAAGAACAGCTACACAAACGGTCACCCCTTCAAGAACAAGAACCAGAACACGGACACCATCTCAAACACAAACATCTACACAAACTAAAACAAGAACACAAACACCTACTCGATCTAGAACACCATCACAAACACAGACCCCAACACAAACAGCTACGAGAACAAGAACACCAACATATACAAGAACGTCTACTAGAACGAGAACGAGAACACAAACACCTACACAAACAAAAACACCTACAAATACAAGAACAAAAACAAGAACACCTACAAGATCTAGAACACCTTCACAAACAAGAACGAGAACACAAACACCAACACAGTCACCAACTCAAACAGCTACGAGAACAAGAACCCAAACACCGACTAGTACAAGAACAGCCACACAAACAAAAACCAGAACACAGACACCTACAAGAACAAGAACAAGAACCAGAACACAGACACCTACACAAACCAGAACCACAACTCAAACAAGAACTAGAACACAAACACCAACGAGAACACAAACACCAACACAAACTAAAACATCTACAAATACAAAAACACCTACAAATACAAGAACCAGAACTCAAACACCTACAAAAACAAGAACAAGAACACAGACACCTACAAGAACAAGAACACCAACATATACAAGAACGTCTACTCAAACAGCTACACGAACACAAACACCAACACAAACCCAAACATCTACATCTACGAGAACAAGAACAAGAACACCTACAAGAACGAAATCAATTACACAAACTAAAACTAGAACACAAACACCTACAAGAACGAAATCAATTACACAAACCAAAACAAAAACACGCACACCGACACGTACCGTTACTCCTACGAAAACGAAATCAATTACACAAACTAAAACTAGAACACAAACACCTACTAGAACACAATCACCTACTCGCACAAGAACACAAACACCTACGAGAACGAGAACACCAACGAGAACGAGAACACCTTCACAAACAGCAACTAGAACTAGAACCAAAACTAGAACACAAACACCAACGAGAACGAGAACACCTTCACAAACCAAAACGAGGACACAAACACCTACAAGAACTAGAACACAAACACCTACAAGAACACAATCACCTACTCGTACAAGAACACAAACCCCTACTAGTACGAAAACTAAAACCAGAACACCAACGAGAACGAAATCTATTACACAAAGTAAAACACGAACACCAACAAGAACAAAATCAATTACACAAAGTAAAACACGAACACCGACAAGAACACAATCACCTACTCGTACAAGAACACAAACCCCTACTAGTACGAAAACTAAAACCAGAACACCAACGAGAACGAAATCTATTACACAAAGTAAAACACGTACTCCTACAAGAACAAAAACAAGAACACAAACACCTACAAGAACTAGAACACAAACACCTACAAGAACGCAATCACCTACGTATACGAAGACCAAAACAAAAACCAGAACACAAACTCCTACACGTTCCAGAACACAATCACCTACATATACGAGAACGAGAACACAAACACCTACAAGAACAAGAACACCTACATATACAAGAACGAAAACGAAAACTAAAACAAGAACACAAACACCTACAAGAACAAGAACACCTACAAGAACGAAATCAATTACACAAACTAAAACAAGAACACAAACACCTACAAGAACAAGAACACCTACAAGAACGAAATCTATTACCCAAACTAAAACTAAAACTAGAACGCCAACAAGAACCGTTTCGCCTACTAGAACTAAATCTATCACACAGACCAGAACGAAATCTATCACACAAACCAAAACAGTATCACCTACGAGAACAAAATCTATTACACAAACTAAAACCAGAACACCTACAGTAACTAAATCTATTACACAAAGTAGTACACGTACCGCTACAAGAACGAAATCTATCACACAAAGTAAAACACGAACACCTACGAGGACAAAATCTATTACACAAAGTAAAACACGAACACCTACATATACAGCAACTAAAACTAAAACTAGAACACAAACACCAACAAGAACGAAGTCTATAACGCAAAGTAAAACGCGGACTCCTACGAGTTCTCCTACAAGAACGAAATCAATTACACAAAGTAAAACACGAACACCAACGAGTACTAAAACAAAAACAAAAACACCTACTAAAACAAGAACACCTACTAAATCGCCATCAGCCGGCGGTGCAGCAGCCACGACTATATTATTTCAAAATGTAAACAATTCACCTACAACAACGTCTCAAACCGGAGCAGTTTCATTACAAACACCAACAACCGGTCCAGCAACAGATTATTATGCTGGTGCATATCGGGTATCTACTTCTAGTTTTAAAACAACTACAACAAGAAGCTTTCAGTGCGATTATGGTAGTACACCTAGTGGTGGTACCGGGGTTTCAACAGGTGGTGTTGTTGATTCAAGTGCCACGGCAACATCTGGAACTCAAAATAGTTCCAGTAGTTATAGATTTATCTATTGCGAAACATCATCACCGAACTACCCTAGTGTATCTTTTGGTATTATTATGAGAAGTAATAGTTGTCCAAGCGGTAAAACAGTTACTTGTGGTTTCTGGTATTATATGTTTGGAGGTAATGTAGGTGCGTTAGAAGTTACAGCTGGGCATTCATCTCATATAAATGCATATACATATTTAGCAGGCACCACCTTAACAGGTCAGCAACAAGGGGATCGTACTTCTGCTTGGATTAAGAAAACCTTTTCATATTCTAACCCAACTTCTACACAGCAATATATATCCTTCTTTTATACATCTGGAAGTACAATTTATACATATCAAGCAGATATTTGTATAGATTCTATTAACATGACTTACGCGTAACAGTTGAACTCCCCGGGGAAAATAGTAAAATATTTTTGATGCCAGGAATAAAAATCTATCGTAAGAGTAGGTTAAAAAATAAAAATACCGAAAAAACAACTACCACTGAAGTATCAGAAGTAGATCATTCTGAACATGAAAGAAGTTCAGGGGTAGTTTCAATACCAGAAAATGATCCACAACCATATGTTCTAACAAACGAAGATATTGTAGGCGATAATTATCATGAAGACTTCCCCTCCCATTTAAAAGGTAATCAACAAATATTCATTCAAATTGCTGCATATAGAGACCCAGAACTCATCCCAACTTTAGTTAGTATGATAGATAATGCAGATAACCCTGAAAATTTAAGATTTGGTATTTGCTGGCAACATAACATGGAAGATGATTTTGATAAAGAAATGTACGATTATATGAAGGATGAAAGATTCCAAATTATTGACGTAGATAATAAAAGAGGCCATGGTACGTGTTGGGCAAGGCATTCTATTCAACATTTGTATTGTGAAGAAGAATTTACTTTAGCAATTGATTCTCACCATCGATTTGTTCCTGGTTGGGATTCTAAATTGAAAAGCATGTATTATTACTTGCAACAAAAAGGTCACCCGAAACCCCTATTAACAGGATATATAACAAGTTATAAGCCTTGGTTAGAAAATAGTGATGATTCTGGTGAGTATTCTATGGAAAATGGATTCGAAACAGACCCGTGGAAGATGGTATTTGATAGATTTATTCCTGAAGGAGCTATTTTCTTTTTACCTACTTCTATGTTTGATAAAGAATTAAGAGAACCAATTCCTTCTAGATTTTATTCCGCTCATTTCTGTTTTACAAGTGGTCAGTTTTGTAAAGAAGTACCTCATGATCCTAATTATTATTTCCACGGAGAAGAAATTAGCATTGCAGTAAGAGCATTTACACATGGTTATGATTTATTTCACCCTAACAAAATAATTGCTTATCATGAATATACCCGTAAAGGAAGACCTCATCATTGGGATGATTGTAACAAAAAACAAGGTCGTCAACACGATTGGTGGGAAGTAAATGAAATGTGCCATAAAAGAAATCGAATTTTATTTGGTATGGATGGTGAAGATCCTAATCAAATAAATTTTGGTGATGAATATGGTTTCGGGGATGTTAGAACAGTAGAAGAATATCAACACTATTCGGGTATTCATTTTAGAAAAAGAGCTATTACTCAAGAAGTAAAAGACGGTGTTAACCCGGTATATCCAAATGACGGAACGCCTTATGAAGATGTTAAATGGTTAAAAAATTGGTGTATTGACTTTTTTATTCCTTGGGATGAATTACCCGAATCATATGATGATACTGAATTTTGGTATGTTGGTGTTCATGACGAAGATGGAAACGAACTAGTAAGAGAAGATTTTTCTATAGATAAGATTCAAGAAATTTACGACGAGAGACAAGATCCACATGCTGCAAGATTCCCAATAGGTTTGGTTTGCGATGCAAGACCTACAAGTTATACAGTTATACCGAGCATTAAAGATGTAGGGTGGCTGGATAAGATTGAGAAACAGCTGGATCCAAACTTGAAGTAAAGTAAATTATTAACAGGATGCTATGAAAGACGAAACTATTTTTATTCAAATTGCCTCGTATAGAGACCCAGAACTCCCTATTACTTTAAAGAGTTGTATAGATAATGCTCATAAACCAGAAAATTTAAGATTTGGTATATGTAGACAATTTAAAGAAGGAGATCTATTTGATGATATACCAGAGTATGAAAATGATGCTAGATTTAGAGTGGTTAATGTACCTTGGAAAGAAGCTAAAGGAGTGTGTTGGGCTAGAAATATTGTACAAAATGAGTATGATGGTGAAACATATACCTTACAATTAGATTCGCATCATAGATTTGCCCCTGGGTGGGATACGCTTTGTATTGATATGATGAATCAATTACAAAAAAAGGGTCATGAAAAGCCTTTATTAACAGCGTATATACCATCTTATAAACCATCAAATGATCCAGAAGGTAGAGAAAAAGACCCATGGTTTATGGAGTATGATAGATTTATTCCTGAAGGAGCTATTTTCTTTTTACCTTCTACTATTCCAGATTGGATGACCAGGGTTGAGCCTATGAGATCAAGATTTTATTCAGCTCATTTTTGTTTTACTTTAGGTAAATTTTGTGAAGAAGTCCCGCATGATCCAGATTATTATTTTCATGGTGAAGAAATTAGCATTGCAGTAAGAGCATTTACCCATGGTTACGATTTATTTCACCCACATAAAACAATTTGTTGGCATGAATATACAAGAGAAGGAAGAGATAAACATTGGGAAGATCATGATGTAGATTCTGATGGAACAGCAGGTTGGATTTCAGTTAATAATGCATGTCATTTTAGAAATAGAACTTTGTTTGGTATGGATGATACAGACCCCGATTCTATAGATTTTGGTAAGTTTGGTTTTGGTCAAGAAAGAACTTTAGAAGATTATGAAAGATATGCAGGAATTAAATTTGATAGAAGAGGGGTTATGGAGTATACTTGGCCTCAAAGACAAGAACCACCTACACCAAATTACGTTGACAACCCTGAAATGTATGCAACTAAAGAAGATTGGTTAAATGATTTCGGGAGAAATTGGTGCGTAGATATTTGGATATCAGGTGATCAAATTAAAACACCAGAACATGAAGATTGTGATTTCTGGGCTGTTACAGCTCACGATAAAGATGGTGAAGAGATATATAGAGAAGATTTAAATGAATGGAGATTAGGTGAAGAAAAAGCAAAAGACAATGCAAGCTTTTTCTTAAAGTTTTGCTCTGACAAAGAGCCTAGATCTTGGGCAGTATTACCACATAGTAAAAGTAAAGGTTGGTTAGATAGGATAGGTCCAAATGATTTAAGGACCCCGAGATCGAAATATGAAGTAGAAAATGGAATTTTTGATAATGAGTGATAGAGAACTAGATAACAAATTACAAGAAAAATTAACACCATATAACACTTGGCAAGTAGAGAGAATGTTTGATATTTCTCTTCATAATGCTGGAAGAAAAAAAGATAATGAAGTTTTTTGTCTTTCTGTTGGTGCAATGGATGGTCATTTTCATGACACTATGGCTGGCTATATATCGCTATATAGATGGGGCGGGTTGTTTATTGAACCCTTACCGGATGCATTTAAAGCGTTATCAAACTATTATACAGAGGTATTAAAAAACGATAAAGTTATATTAGAGAATGTAGCAGTATCTAACGAAATGAAAGTTGAAACCATGTGCTATATTCCATGGGATAAAATTGACAATTTAGAATTAGATTACCCTTTAAAAGGAATGGCTAGTTTTATTCCTCCGGTTAATGGGTTTGATTCTGATCCTAAAAGTAAAGCACTTTTAGATGAACATGGTGAAATGTGTGAAGTACCGGTTGTTGTTTTGAATAGTTTACTAGAAAAACATAACATAGAAAGAATTGATTATGTTACAGTTGACACTGAAGGACACGACTATTGGGTATTTGAAGGATTTGATTTAGAAAAGTACAGACCTAAAGTTATAAAGTTTGAATTGTTTAATAGTGAAGATGGTAACCTTGACAAATTATTTACAAGACTGATAACATCTGGTTATACTTTATGCAATCAAGAGGGTTGTGATATAATGGCTTTTGAAAATGAACATTTAGAGTTTATTAAAAATAATAGAAGGTGGCCAGAAGTAGAAAAGCTAGGTTTATGTATAGAAAATACCGGGTATAGATTAGATAAAGACGGTAATTATGTAGATGTCCCAGAAAATGTTGAATCAGGGGATGATGATTACAAAGAACCTGAACCAGAAGCATATCAAATCGATAACGTACCGGAGAAGCCAGCTCAGGTTTACTCTAATGAAGGCCCGAGCAAGACTACTATAGTAACTGGTATTTGGGATTTAAAGAGGGATACCTTAGCGGAGAGTTTTAATAGACCGTTCTCTCATTATACAGATAAATTAATAGAACTTTTAAAAACAGATACTCCGATGATTGTTTATATAGACCCGGAGTATGAAGAATTAGTGTGGGAACATCGTTCTCCAGAAAACACTCAGGTTATAGTAAAACCTGCAGAAGAATTTAAAACTTGGTTCGAATTTTTCGATCAAGTTCAAAAGATTCGCTCTAACCCGGAATGGTATAACAAAGCATCCTGGCTCCCCGAAAGTACTCAAGCTGGGTTAGAGCTTTATAATCCTATGGTAATGTCTAAGATGTTTATGCTAAATGATGCAAGAATATCTAACCCTTTTGATACAGATTATTTTTTATGGGTTGATGGCGCCATAACTAATACAATACATCAAGGGTATTTTACCCACGATAAAGTAATAAACAAAATTCATCATTACTTGCAAAAGTTTTTGTTTATATGTTTCCCTTATGAGAATCATGAAATTCACGGATTTGATCATGATAGATTAAGAGAGTATTGTAATGTCGATAAAACAACATTTGTTGCAAGAGCTGGTATATTTGGTGGACACAAAGACTATATTAGCGATGTTAATAGTTTGTATTACGACTACTTAAAAGCTACTTTGGATGAAGAACAAATGGGGACAGAAGAATCAATATTCACCATTTTATCGTATAAGCACGACGATATAATTGATCGTGTAATGATAAGAGATGATGGGTTAATTGAATGCTTTTTTGAGAATCTAAAAAACGATACTGTAGATTTAATCACTACTAAGAAAATAAGATCTATAGACGAACTTAAAACATACCTTTATGTTATTACCTATAATTCTCCTTCACAGTTTGAAAAGCTTTGCGAGAATTGGGCAGAAAGAGAAAAGTTTTTATATAATACTAAAAAGGTTGTATTGAACAATTCTACTGACGAATCCACTCAAGCAGAATATGATAGGGTATGTGAAACTTGGGACTTTACTCAAATTAAAAAAGACAATATTGGTATTTGCGGAGGTCGTCAATGGGTAGCAGAACATTTTGAACAAACAGATGGTGACTATTATATCTTTTTAGAAGACGATATGTACATTCATACTGATTGGAAAGGCACTTGTCCAAATGGATTTGCTACTTATATTAAAGACTTATATGATAAAACACATACCATTATGGAAAGAGAAGGTTACGATTTTCTTAAGTTTTGCTTTACTGAATTCTTTGGTGATAACAGGGTTCAATGGGCTTGGTATAATGTACCTCAAGAATTAAGAGAACGGCATTGGCCTGAAAAGAAATTTTTACCAGCAAATGGATTAGATCCTAATGCACCTTTAACAAATTTTAAATCAATTAAAAATGAAAAGGGGTTAGCGTATGCAGATGGAGAGATCTTTTATTGTAATTGGCCACAAATTGTATCACGAGAAGGAAACAAAAAAATGTTTCTTGATGAAACATGGGCAGCCCCCTTCGAACAAACTTGGATGTCATATATTTTTCAAGAAACCGTTAAAGGCAACATAAATCCTGCAATTTTGCTGGCAACGCCTTGTTTCCACGAAAGGTTCGATTACTACGAAGCATCTGAAAGAAGAGAAAACTAAAAAATGTTTCCTTATTAAATATTTCTAATGGATGTTAAGGTACTTACCAGCAATAACTTAGTCAGTTTAAGTGCTAATTATGATCTAGACCAGCAAGTTAACTTTTTAAAAAGCTCGAAATCAAGTTATCATGGAATAGATCTAACACTAGATACATGCTTATCTGCAACTAAAGATACCTCGACTAACAAATATTCAAACTTTTACTTATCTAACAGCAACAAATACAGGAACATTCTTACTTTAGATAAACTGGAAGTACCAGAAGATTATAAATTCGTAACGTTTATAATGGTATCAGAAACTCCTGCTACATATTTAGCAGTTGGTAGCGATTTGTGTTCAACTTGCAAAAATTCAGCAAATGTTACATTTACTGATTCTTTATCTGATAATTCTTACTTTTTAGTAGAATTTAATTTTGATAATGAAACGTGCTATATATCGAATTCATATAATGTAAAGAGATATTTGGGATTTGATTATGTAAGTAGTAAATTTGTTTTTCTATCAAGTAAAAATGAAAATATAAGTGAATTTAGTTACGTTTATGATAAAGAAAATCAACAAATTGTTTTCTATAAAAAGCTTTATGACAAAGTAAACTATTTGTATTATGATCAAGCCAATGATTTACTTTCTTTTAGGAATGCATTATCAACAATATCAATTACTCCTTTCAGATATAAAAACGTATTCAGACTAAGAAAAGACTACTATACGTTACAAAATACCCTTTCTAGTTCAAATTATGTTTACAAACAATCTTTAGACAAAACACAACTTCAAGTCGATACACTAAAAAGTACTGCGGATTACAATTCTAACTTCTTATTCAATAATGAATTCTATTCTATTAAACCATATAAAGAAGCAAATTTAAATCTTAATCTGATTAATCTTAAAAATGAAAAGACCGTAAACAATGAACAGTCTGAAGGTGGTGTTTTTATTAATGAACCAGCTTTTAAACATAGATATTATGATTCTCTTTTTACCGGGGTAAATCAAGAAAAGGGTAATTATAATATCGGGCTAGGTTATGCTGGTTACACAATTTCAAAAATCCTATATAAGGATAGTTTAAACTATTTCCATATACCTTTTAATATATACCCTTACCAACAATTAAACGTTAATGATTCTTCCTTGGTGATATCAGGAGCAATACCTAGTGATACCCCTTACTATTCAGATAAAATTTTTAAAACATTAAATGACTACTTATCTAGTTCTCCGTTTGGTAATGTATCTGACACGCAGACAGGAGCTTATTTGTGTACGTGGTTGTCAGGTGGTGATGATCCTAATATGCCAGGGTTATGGGTTGATAGATATTATAATCCTGCTAACGTGTCTTATTATGATGCTTTAACAGAAAGTTCAACAGATTTATTCCCAAATACTAATTTTGACCAAATTAGTTCTAATGTAGGGTTTGATAATCAAGACTATGATATGTATGATACAATAAGCAACTTAACTTTTGAAGAGGGGGCTTTATACGCATATCATCATATTGGAAACGAAAATAGCGAGTCTTTTGTCAACGGGTTATCAAGTAATATTATATTTGACAATTTTGAAAGATATTTTGATAAATTTTATATTAAACAAGATTTTATAAATGAAATATCTTTTGATGGTAATTATTTTGCTAAAGCAATGGATAAGAGTTTAGACGATGTATCAACTTTTGATAATTTTTCTGTTACGTTTGAAATGTTTAATGATGATTGGTCTAAGCCTTTTGGATCTCAAATAGTTGGTAATTATACAAATAGAGGGTATGGTATATTTAACTACAGAAGAATTACTCCTCATACCGTAACATTTGACTTAAAAGACATATACATTTATAATTCTTTTGGAACGTTATTAAGAACCTTAAAACATGATAACATTATTATAAATGTTCAAAAATTAGAACCTAATGGTGAATTTTTAGTATTTGATTCTACTGCTCATGTTAGCAAATATAATTATATTGGTACAAAATTAGAGAAAAAATATATTAGTGAAATTAATAATTTTAAAATCGTTAATTTTTATTCTTATGGTAAATATGTTTTCATTTTAAACGGTACTGATTGGTATAGATTAGATTCTACTAGTTTAGAACTTAAACATAGTTCTGACTTAAGTTATACGGTTAAAAAACTAGGCGACGTTTACAATAGTATTGCTGTTCAAGAAAATACGGTTTGTTTGTTGTCTGGTTTTAATCCTAAATTTGTAAACAACGATGTATATTTTTATGCAGAAAAGATTTTAAAATATTTTAATATTACGGATAATACCCTTAATGATAAAATTGAGGTAGAGGTTCTAAATGACTATACGTTTGATAATAATGGAATATTTTATGCGATCTTTGATCAAGATAGATTTGCAGTTATTGATCAATATGATATAAACATAACAGATACATTTTCCGAGCTATCTGCAAACAAAGGTGATTTATCAGTACCTCTTTCTAATATAACAAAAAATCAGGGTACTTGGGGTAAAAATTTAGATCTTATAAGTGAATGGTATAATGGTGAATTGGTAGACGATTATCTAACCATTTTTAGTTTAAGTTGTAATTCAAGTTCACCATCAACTGATGTTTGCCTTCCTTTTATAACTAGAACAAAAACAAATTTTGCAGAGATAAGTAGTTCTACAATTAACGTTATTAAAAAAGACCCGACTTCTTTTAGCTTACTTAGAAATATAAACAACTATAATTACGTTTTAAACAATTATAATGCAGGTAATACACTAGATGTTAAATTAAGATTACCTAACATATATAATGTGCAGACATATGAAGAAGCAACTTTAAGTTATCCTCTTTCTAATATTAGTCCCGGTTATCATAATTTTACAACTTCATTAGATACAACAAAAGGATTATTTAACTTTTATGTAGACGGGTTAATTGTTGATACATACGCTTTTCAAAATTCCAAATATAGTTATGGTACCATTTTTGATAATATATTTTATATTGGAACAGAAGCAAGTTATGGTAATAATAAACTTAACGAAAATTTACAAGATGTAAATTATTATAATTACGGTAATTTTAAGATAAAAGATTTTTACATATATAATACGCCGCTTTATTTGTATGATGTAGCTAATATAATAAGATCAAGAAATAAGATCGAGGATTTATATTTTGAACTACCTACAGGTAAAAGAAATTATATTGAACATATAGAAAGAACATTTAAGTTTAAGCTACCAGGAAGAAAGAGCAATTTATTCAACGTAAAATTACTTGATACAGGAATTACAGAAGAAAGCTTACAAGCAGATATATCAAATAATATAATAGAACAAATAAAAGACGTGATTCCTGCTAACACCAAGTTAAATAAAGTTGATTGGGAAATAGAATGATAAACATTTCAACAGAATTTACCGATTACGGATACACGTTCAACAGAAGTTTAAGTTCTGTAATAGAATTACCCTATACAAAAGATGAAGTGTTATTGGGGGTTAATGAATTAGTAAATGGATATAACTTTAATTCAAGCATTAACAAGCTTCAATCAAACTTAATGTATCTATATTCTGTATCTAAAATTGCTCAACCCTCTCTTCCAAAATTATATGAAGGTTTTATTGGTAAAGCTACATATGCTACTCAAAAAACAGAAATAATATTAAAAAATTTAACCCCCTACTCTTTAGCTGTTACAGCACACGCTAATGAAAATTTGGATCAAATGCCATATTTTTATGTAGAAGACGAAAATAATAAAACTTATACGGTAGCGTATGATTATTATGGTATTAACCCTTCAGCAGAAACTCGTAGAGGGGATCTAATAACAATAGATTTAACAAAAGGAGAATATGGTGGTGATTTTCTAGCAGTATATGCAACACAACAAGCATTAAGTGCATATTTTCAAGTTAATTCATATCGATGGAACGATGTTTATGGTGGTCTTAACGCTTGGCCGGCATTTGAATTGTCTACATTTGCCCCCGGTGGTCTATTTTTTGGTGGTCAATCTTTTAACACGTTTGGAAGTTTGTTGGCCACAAACCCGGATGCAGTAAAATACCAACAAGGTTCAGAAAACACAAATTTATTTAAATTATGGCCTAATGGTGATACAAGAAATATTCAATATGTTAGTGGAGACCCCGTAGAGTCAAAATATTTTAATTATCTTACTTCTTTATCTGTTGAAGAGGGTACACTATCAGGGTACAAATCTTTTTTCTGTGTTAGTAATAAACATATATCAGCTTTAAGCGCTAATACATCCTCTTCGTTATCCGCAGATTATACATTTGTTAATATAACGTCTAGTGTTGGGGTAAATAATGAGTTAGCTTTTGTTGGATTAAACGGATCAGCATCATCTAACAGCTCTCTATATGTTTCTGATTCTGCCACAAATGGTGTATATAGAATTAACGTAAATGGGTTTGTAAAAGAAGATAATATAAGAAGTTTTCCAACTCCAAATTTTTATGAAACAGAAATTATTGGAGGGTTAGGTGGAGTTAGAGATAATTATTCTTTTAATAATCCTAAAATATTACAATTTTATAAAGATGAACTATATGTTTATGATCAAGGAAATTATTGTATTAAAGTATATGACAAAGATTTAGGGTTTGTAAGGAACATTAGAAAATCTGCATTTACAAAAAACAACCCTCCTGCTACCGTAAAACTTATAGATGACAAATTTTATTGGTTAACTACTAGTGGTGTATTTCATATTTTAGATAATAAACTAAATCCTATATCACAAAAGCAGCTTTATAATTTTGAAAATTCAGAAGTTTTTATTGATTTTGTTGTTAACGAATCTGATAATACCATGTTTGTTGGAACAAAACAAAATATATACAAATACTTTTTCAATAATATTAATTATATTGGCAGGTTTGATTTATCAAAATCTAACATAAGAAACATTAATATTAATTTTATGACTCTACTAGATGTAGAGGGTGTAAGTAAACTTTTTGTTTATGTAAGGAAAAATGAATATGGTGCAATTTTAGTATTTTCTGAAGCTAATGGTTACGAAAATTTACTTTCTAACTATAATTTTGATGTTTATGGTGTCGACGAAATTAAAGTAGAAAAAAATGAATTTGTTTCAAACTTTTCTTATAATAAAAGTATAATAAAACTTTTAGGTAACAATTTGCAATTAAAGAATTTTATTACTAATGTTGTTACTGTATCTCTTTTAAGAGACGGGGGTATAAATTACGACGGTGTATCATATTTTACAGAAGATGATTTAACGGTTTTAGATTACGAACCTACTTTAGATAACTATATTGGGACCAATGAAATATTTTCTAGATCAGTAGCAAATAGGGTATTAGAAAAAATATACGATTACCAACTACTTCTAGTTTCTCTTTTTAAAAATAAAGTAACACCACCACCTTCGCAAGTTAATATTTTATCACCTACATTAGACGCTTTAATGCTTGAAGATTTTCCTGGTAATGCTAATGGTTATTATAGACTCGAAACCGGTACTGCTATACAAGCGTCCTTGGAAGAGAACCCGGACCTTTCGGCGGTCTTTCATGGGCATGATGTTACTGGTGGTGATGTAAATCCATTAGAAAATTTAGTTGATAATAGAGATATTATTTTATTAGAAAATAGTGTCTTAAAACAAGTACCAATAGAAGATCCTGGTCTTAATGATTGTGCTGAACCACCGACAATAGAAGAAATAGTAGAATGCGATTGTTTTGTTACACCTTTTACTACTGATTGTATGTATAGTGAAGAAACATGTCTTCCTCCTTATGATTTGATTGACTTGGATGGGATGTATACAGAAACAATAGTAACAGAAACAAATCTTTGTCAACCAGGGTGGTTTGAACCTAGATACGAGACAGAAGGCGATACAGAAGGCGAAAGAAGCGGTAGTGCTGCAACTCAATATATTATAGGGTGGAATAGAATATCTGAAACTCAATTAGCTTCAACTCGTTTTAATCACGACAGCGTTAGAGAAGTAACAATTAACGATAGAAAATATAAGATAAATTTAGAAACCGTTAGTGGTGGTGTATCAACTAATTACATAAGAAATCCTGATGACCCAATGTTCGATGAAACTCTTATAGATCTTAACATAACACCTTATGGTTGGGGTCGGTTTCAAACTTATGTAGAAGGTGATACTAACGGGCCAGATTTAGGGTCAATGTCTATGGGTACAACTTGGGTTAAAGAAGCAATATATTTTAATCAAGAACAAGTAGAACTAGCTGGAAAGTGTCAAGAAGATAATTCAGACGGAAACGACTTCGAGGTATCGGTGCAAACCCCCGAAGGGCGCCAGGCAGCCCTAGGTGTGAGCGGGTTTACTTGGACCAACCCCAATAAAGAAGAAAATACCGTCCAACGTAACACTAGAGATATAATTCATAAATTAGATACTAGTAAACAATTTGGCGTACTGGCATATCTTTCTCTTAATGAAGATGCAGTAAATTATTTTGGTAATGTAACGTCTATTGGTCGTAAATCTTTTGATACTCTTAATTTAAATAATCAGCACCGGGTTGATGATACCGTATTTATGATGTGGAAAGTACCTGTTCCTGAGAGATTTATAGGGTCATGGGATTACGTTGGTATAGATGTCACCCACTTTTACTACAATGTAAATCATAATTGTATTTCTGCAGCGCAAAAAGACTTTTTTGTGTATTTTGACTTTTTTACCAAACCTGGACCAAATAATATCACCCCACCACAACTAACTAAAGAACAACTATTAGATCAATTCATGAATCCTGAGTTAACAGTAAACAATACTTATGAATTAATTTTTTCCAACCTTAATCCAAGTAATGAGACCATAGAGGTATCGAGTAATAAAAAACAAATTAAACTATATGATAGCGGTAGCGATTCTTTAGATACGACGTTTACAATTAATTCTGGGGATGCGACTTTTTCTGCAGATGGAAACTTTATTACAGGAAACAGCTCAGTAACCATAGAGTTGGAGTGGGATGATAGCCCGTCAACTAGCGGTAAAGCGGTTGATTCTATCACTATAAATGGAGTAACATGGACTCAATCACAAGCAAAAACTGGTAAGGAAGAAAAAGATGTTGTGCTGCAAGCTGGTTATTCTGTTGAAGGTAACGTTTACGATGTAAACGGTTGTATACTTTATACTTTGGTAAAGCCTAACTTAGAAATAACAAAACGAATAGCGGAACCCGAACCGGAACCCAAACCAGGGACCGACACGCCGGTCGTCAACAAAGGGCAATCAGGGGGTATAATTAAACCTGGAGTTATACTTGATCCACAAGATGTTAAAGATTTGCAAGAGCAATTAGAGCATGATCCGGATTTTGATTTATCGGTTATTGGTGTGCAGAATGCAGACGGTGATGGGTTTATAAATCCGTTTACAGGTCAATCAGCATCTCAAGGTAAAGGAGAGAAGAAACCAGAACCATTGAAAATCAAGAAACCCTTCACACCGTAGATAAATAATAATATGGCAGGAAAAAAAATATCAGAACTTAGTACAATATTATCAGATGAAATTGTTGATGGTGATTTAATTACATTGGTAGATTCATCAGAAACTGTCATTACAGAAATAAACAAGAAGATAACAATTGAACAATTTAATACTTTTCTTAGAGACCAATCTTCAGTGTTTCCGATTAGTTTTCAACCTACGTTTATAGAAACAACAGCTTATGGTTTAGAGATTAATGGTGTTAGTAATCAAAGTAGAGAAATATCTAACACGGTTAGTAATAAAACGGTCAATATTGCCGATATTAGCTCTGTTAAATTTGACAAATACGGCCGCGTTTGGGATTTAACAACAGAAGCAAGTTCAAATAATATATTACTTGCAAGCGGTACAGCCGCGGGGTTTTATAAAGGTACTATTTCAAATACAGCAGCACCAGGCCCTTCTTCTTTCGACAATGTAAATACCCCTGTTAATAGAAACGTCGGGGGGTATTTTAATAGTGATACATATTATTATCCTACTGCAAAATATGCAACTTTAGTTAACTACTCTGATGGTACATCTGATGATTATAACTGGTCGCATTTGTTTAATCAATCATATGATACGTACGATTCAACTACAATAGAGTTATATTATTCTTATTCAGATTCTGATACCGATTATCAACCACAACCAGGAAGCGCAACTATTGAAGTGGATTGGAAAAATAGTACAGTTAAAGGTACTGGGTCGTTTCCTTTTTATAGTTCGACTGAGGGTGCAATAAATTTTCCAGTTATATGGACCACAACCCCTATTCCAGCGGGTAGTGTAGTTGTTGAAGCGTTAATACAAGGGTCTACTAATAAGATTTGTATTCCTAAGATATTAATTGATGGTGCAAACAAAAAGATTAGAGGGTTACCTATTTATACTATTATTGACACAGCTAATAATGTAATTACAAATCAATCTATAGCAGTTAACGCTGTAATAACAAGTACATGAGTAAAAAAATATCACAACTAACTCAAGCAGAAAATAGAGAGATAACGCCTGATGATTTGATCTTACAAGCTGGTCTTAGACCTATCGAATACAGTATAGATCAAAGTGCTATTGACACAATTAATGCTGTTCTTGATGATGACACTGTTATGGTTCAGGAGTCAGATTGGGTTATGACAAACAACCACATTACTGTTAATCAGTTTTGCAAATATTTTAGATGTAGAAATACATACCAACTAACAGACAATTACTTTAACCCTGGTAATATAAAATCTTCAGTTTTTGAAAGTACCGTGGATTTTCCGAATGTTACTTCCTTAACATTTAATGAATATGGAATGGTAACAGATTTAGAAAAAACTACAGGCAATGAAAAAGTTGTTGATACGATAGCAGGATCTTTTCTTTCAACCCCTCCCAGTGTAGAGTGGCAAGGTTATATAGATAAAACAGTTGAATCTGTACAAGCGGCCACCGTTATTGGTGGTACAATTGGTTCATGGACTAGTTTTTTTGATAAATCTTATTCATCTTATAAAAAGACCGTTATAACATATACCCAAGGAAGGAACGACCCCACGGGTAATAATGCTTTTGATGTTTGTCAGCATAAGATTATAATTTTTTGGGATTATGGGGGCACCAAATCTGTTAAAGCATGCGCGATAGGTCAATACCCTTCACCGGTAGGCCCAACTAAATCTGATACCATCCCACCTTTACAGTACAACACCAAAACATATATAATAGGCGATCTTTGGTTTCCGGTTTCCGGTACATACCAAAAAGAATCTGTAGGCAATTCAATCGATCCTGAAACGTCTGAATTTAAAGTTCAGTTAGAGATCGATATAGAAAATTCTAAAATCAACAGAATACCTTTACCTTCATATGATGGCGAGCTAGAAACAACTTCTATTTCAATGACAGTTGAGTCTTTTGTATAAATAATATTAAATGGATTGTTCAACAGTACTACCTGTAAGTTCTTTTTATTCAACTAATCTTAATAGCAAGATATGTAGTTATGATAGATTAGCTCAAAGAATATCTAGAACTTTAGGTGCCCCGTTAATTAACATTGAAGTTCATCAAGATAACTTGTATGAAAATATAGGTATAGCTGTTGAAATGTTTACTAAGTTCGCTGGTTATACGAGAGAATATTTAGTGTTTGATTCTGCTCTTTATGAAAGAGGCCCCGGTATAAGATTAGATGTTTTATTTAGTGCTAAAAGGACAGAAGGGTTATTAGATAATGATACATTATTAAATGATAATTTTTCTTATCTTTACCCTGATAAATGTGGAACTAGTTTTGCTCCTTTATATGGTATAGGTAAAATGGTTATAGGTGAAACAGCAAACCCATATATTTTTGAAGTAGGTGAAAATCTTAAACCCGAACAATTATATCTAAATGAATCATTTGATTATCTTTTAGATGATTATAGAAAGGTTATAGATATTAGAGGGTTTGAAGTTGGTTCTTCTGACGGGGTAAATACTCTTTTTACTATAGAACAAACATTAGCACAACAAACTTATTTTAGTTATTCCATGGGTAATTATGGTTTTGATTTAGTTAGTTGGTATGTGTTAAAGAATTGGTTAGATACAAGGGAGCATGTTTTAGCGTTGCGTAAAAGTGTTAATTTTAATCAACGGACACAATATATGCAAATGTACCCAGAACCAGGAACTGAAAGATTCTGGGGTATATTAGAGTGTTATGTTGAACAACCAATTCAATGGGTAATAAAAGAACCTTGGGTGTATCAATATGCATTAGCTTTAACTAAAATTAACTTAGGAAGAGTTAGAGGTAAGTATAGTAACATACAATTATTTGGTGGTGGTGTATTGAATTATGATATGTTGCAAGAAGGAAGAGAAGAAAAAGAAAAATTAGAACAAGAATTATACACAGGTGCTTCTCCAGGATTGAGCGATGCAGAACCTCCATTGTTTTTGATTGGCTAATTTCTAAATAGCTGTGTGCCACAGTTCTTGTGTTTTCGTAATAGTACATTTTTGTGTGTAGGTTCCCCTTGTGGTGGTTCTCATTTCATAAACCATGTAATGAATGAAATGGGTAATAAATGTGACATAGAACAAATTCATCCAGGACAAAGTTTAGTTATGTGGGCATTCGCCCCGGGGTATGATGCATCATTACCAGATAATGTCAAAAATCCCCCTGAAGAATTATATGATAAAAATTATAAGTGGGCAAGACATACATACGACTACGTTATTCACTATACTAGACACCCATTTAAATCTATCCCTTGCTTAAAAGAAGAAATGACCGCAGTTAAAAAGGGATTAGAAGAAGCATATTTTAATATTATGCGTCGTGGGGTGTTTAAAGCACTAAAAGAAGCCAATTGGGATATTATGAACCCTCCATGGCAAGAAAAACCGTTAAATCAAATAGAATTCGTTTTAGATTTTTGGGTAAAATGGCATCAGTTAATCCTTGAGAAAAAACCAGATATAACAATACAAGTTGAGAAGTTTCAAAATGAAATTTACGATTTTTTGAAAGATAAAACCCAATGTAAAAATACAGCAAAATTAGATACTTCTGTTCAACACAATACAGGATCTAGAAGAAAATCAATGGGTAGGCCTTCTGAAGATGAAGAGATGCAAATTTTTGTAAAAGAAATGTTACCAAAAGTTAATAAACCTTTATTACAAGAAGTAGTTAAGTTGGGACAGAAGTTTGGATATGAGTTTCCCGAACAGGTTGTATTAAAGTGTAAGTAATTTAAATAAAATTATGCCTAAAGGTAAATTTAGACAAGGGGTATTTACTCCAAGAAATAGGGACAAATATAGAGGCAAAACTTTGCCAATATACCGTTCAGGTTGGGAGCTAAAATTTTTTAGGTGGTGTGATTTGAATGAAAACGTAACAGCTTGGGACAGTGAGTGTGTTATAATACCTTATTTGAATCCGTTAACAAAGAAGGTACAAAGATATTTTGTAGATGGGTTGGTAACTATAAATGAAACAAATGGACCAAAAACTTATTTGATAGAAATTAAACCATCTAAACAAACGCAACCTCCAAAATCAAAAAAGTATCAAAAGAAAGCAACAACAATTTATGAACAAAAAACGTATGTTCAAAATAGAGCTAAATGGGATGCAGCTGAAAAATGGGCAAAGAAGAAGGGTGTAGAATTTAAAATTTTAACAGAAAAAGAGTTAGGTATATAATGTTATTAGACTACGATAATTTAGTAAAAAAATATAAAATGAATGTTACTGGTGTCATCCACATAGGTGGTCACCATGGAAGCGAATACGACATATATAATCAATATGATTCAATTCAGCATATGCTGTTTTTTGAACCAGATGAAGATAGTTATAAAGTTTTAGTAAACAAAGTGGGTGGTGATGATAGAGCTATTTGTATAAACAAAGCACTAGGCCCATTTAAAGGAAAAACATCTTTTTTTAGAAGTAAAGATAATTCAGGGCAAAGTAATTCATTAATGAAACCGGATCTTCACGCCAGGCAGTACCCCCATATTGTTTTTACAGAAGAAATAGAAATAAAAATAGACCCATTAGATAGATATGAACCTTCTAAAAAATTTAATTTAATTAATATTGATGTACAGGGATTCGAGCTTAATGTTTTTATTGGAGCAAAGAAAACTCTTAACAATATTGACTATATAATCGCTGAAGTAAACAGAGATGAATTATATGAAAACTGTGCTAGAGTTGAAGAAGTAGATGCATATCTTGGGTTATATGGGTTTGAAAGAAAAGAAACTTCATGGGCCGGTATGTCGTGGGGTGATGCATTTTACGTTAAAAAATCTTAAAAAGTATAAATAATATCAGACATGTCTTATAAACTATTAGTAGAAACACCTGCTTCAAAAGATGAATTCGAATACGTTCTAGAAGAGTCTAGTAAAGACGGAAAGAAAAGTCTTTTTATTAAAGGCCCATATATGATGGCTGAAGAGGTTAATCGTAACAAACGTTATTACCCGACAGATGAATTAAAAAGAGAAATCGCGCGTTATAAATCAGATATGATTAACGAAAACAGAAGTATGGGGGAACTGAATCACCCAACTACTGCTGAAGTTGACTTGGAGCGCGCTTGTCATATAGTAACCGACATATGGCAAGAAGGAAACATGTTTTATGGCAAGTCTAAAGTACTATCAACACCTTGTGGACAAATTGTAAAAAGTTTAATTAACGACGGTGTAAAAGTTGGTATGAGTTCTAGAGCATTAGGACAATTAACACCGATAAAAGAAAAAACGGGTGTTAGTAAAGTTACCGATATGAAGTTAGTAGCGGTGGATTGTGTATCCGATCCGTCTTGTCCTAAAGCTTTTGTAAATGGTATATTAGAAAGCAAACAATTCATTATGAATAAAGATGGGAAGTTTGAAGAAGCTTATAGTACATTTGAGAAAAGTATAGAAATCCTGCCTACAAAAGAGTTAGATGCTTATTTAGGTGAACAGGTTATCACCTTTTTAGATAAAATTGGCTCTAAAGCATAAATAATAAATATATGTCACAACGTAAAGCAATTGGTAAATTTTTAAAAAATGTCTCAATAGGAGAGTATAAAAATGCACATGGGAATTTACGGACAGTTGTTGAAGATAAAATCAGGCAGAAGATTAAAAAAGCTGCTAAACAACGAATTTTTTAATTTAAAATGGACAAAATAACTGATATACTCCAAGAAAAAGCCGATGATATTCTTACAGAGGATACATTAACGCGTATTGAACATGCATTTAATAAGAAGGTTGCACTTCACGTTGAATCAGCATTAGTAAAACAGGACGACGAATACAGTGCTAAGCTCGAGCATTTGCTCGAAGCCATTGACGTTGACCATACAAGCAAGCTGGATAAGGTTATTAGCGCCATTGATAAGAATCACGGAGATAAGTTAATCTCGGTGGTTGAGAAGTATAGCAGAGCCATTAATGAGGAAGCACATACTTTCAAGAATGACTTGGTAGGAAGAGTTAGTAAATACCTTGATTTATATCTTGAGAAATTAATACCGCAGCGTAATATTAACGAAGCGGTAAAGAATAGAAAGTCTAATAAAGTCTTACATGAGATGAGAAGAGTATTAGCGGTTGATGCAGCCTTGCAGAAGGATAGCATAAAGTCCGCAATCTTAGATGGTAAGACAAGAATTGACAATTCTGTTGAAAAATTAAGCGAATCTACAGCAATTGTAGAACGTTTACAAAGAGAAAATGCAATCTTAAAGAGTAGATTAACTTTAGAAGAAGCGACAGCTGATCTACCAGAAGATAAAGCAGCATTTTGTAAGAAGGTTTTAACTGGTAAATCACAAAGATTTATTAATGAAAACTTCGATTATACGTTGAAGATGTTTGATAAAAATCACGAAGAGCATCTTGAAGTTTTGCATGAGCAAGCCAAAACACAGAACACTGTAACTAAAGACGTAGATCGTCCAGTTATCGAAGAGAGCGTTCAATCTCCTAAGGAAGACTATAATGGTCACGCACCATTAAGGACTTATATGGGCGAGCTTGGCAAATATTAAAACGTATAAATTTTTAAAAATAAGAATTTCTAGTACATATTGTACTAAAAACCCACATAGATATAAATTATTATGAAATCTATCAAACCCACACAGGCTTATATCGATCAAGATAGAGCCAAGGCATTGTTAGAGAAGTGGACTCCAGTATTGGATTACTCTTCTGATAACGTGTCGGCTATCGAAGACGACCACACTCGTCTTAATACGGCAATGCTCCTGGAGAACCAGGAAGCATGGTGTTTGAATGAGGCGAATAACGTATCGGGCGGTACAGGTTCTGTTTTATCTAACGGCGGTGTTAACATCGGCGCGAATGGTAATCAGATCCCTAACTCCTATACACAGGGTGATACTTATGCAACTGGTGACTACCGCTTGCCTAAGATTCTCATCCCGATGATTCGTCGTACATTCCCAGAGTTGATCACTAACGAGATCGTTGGTGTTCAGCCAATGAGCGGACCTGTAGGCTTAGCATTTGCTTTGCGTTACAAGTATGATACCGATGCCTTAGGTAACGGTGTTGACGGTATTCCGACGTCTACTGCAGTTCAGAACGCAACTACCGGTTCTGGTATTCCTAAGGGTGACGCCACTGGCGGTATCCAAAACAAGGAACTCGGTTATCAGATGTTAGATACCCGTTTCACCGGTACATCTTCTGGTAAGTTGTCTGGTTTAGGCGGTGTTGCAACCGACTTCCCAGGTGCTGATCAGGATGCTGGTGTTGCAAGATTGCTTGCTAACTTCGAGTTAACAGGTAAGATTCCTCAGGTGCTCGTTAGTTTCGAGAAAACAGCTGTTGAAGCTGGTACTCGTAGATTAGCAGCTCGTTGGTCTGTTGAATTAGAGCAGGATCTTAAGAACATGAATGGTATTGATATCGATACTGAGCTCACAAACGCTATGTCGTATGAGTTACAGGCTGAGATCGACCGTGAAATGTTAATGAGAATGATCCAGGTCGCTCTTGACAACGGAACTGGTAATGGTTATTCAATCTGGGCTCCTCAGTCAGCGGATGGTCGCTGGTTAGTAGAGCGTAACAGAGACTTCTACCAGAGACTCATTATTCAGGCGAACAGAATCGCGATTAGAAACCGCCGTGGTGCAGCTAACTTTATTGTTGCAACACCTCGTGCAGCTGCTATTCTCGAGATGTTACCTGAGTTCCAATGGGTACCGGTGCAGGGTAATGTTAATACACAGCCAGTCGGTGTTGCTAAAGTTGGTAACCTCGGTGGTCGTTTTAACGTTTACCGTGATACCAGAACGGAAGCTCAGTTCGAGCAGAACGCTGGTTATATTTCACAGCCTGATCAAGGCACGTATACACCTTACACAACCGTTACGAACCAGGTTCGTGCGACTCGTGTTGAGTATACATTGCTTGGATATAAAGGTCCTGAGTTTTATGACACAGGTATCATCTACTGTCCATACATTCCTGTTATGGTTCAGAGAACAATTGGTCCTAACGACTTCTCGCCACGTGTTGGCTTGTTAACCCGTTATGGTGTTGTTGACAACATCTTCGGTGCTAACTTGTATTATCACGTTGTGATCTTGAAGAACTTGGGCGATGCGTTCACGCCAGGCTCACAAGCCGTTTATTTCTAAGAGAAATAACAACAATTGCAAAGCCCTCTTCGGAGGGCTTTTTTTTTGTTTACGAAAAAATTAACATAGATGAATAAATAATTACATGGCTTTTGACACGAACGAAATTATTCCTTTTTCTCATAGTTGCTACGGTGCAGGTGAAGGTACAACGGTTGACAAAATCGTACCGCCCCCATCTCCTTTTAGCCCATTAAGCGGCTTTCCTCTCTCTAAAGGATCACCAGCAAACTTTTATAATCTTAACTATTCTCTTTCAGGACAGAATGAAGATATAGTTGTTAGAAGATTAGGTGATCAGGGTTCAAATAACCCTCATGGTGGTAACGCAGAAATCGTTGGTATACTTTATAATAGAGACAGTTCGACCGCTTTACATACTATGTCAGCAGTTCATTTAGAGCCAGCATATAACGGTACAAGTTCAACTATTACATGCAAGCTACCATCAGTTAGATCAGCAAACACAGTTATTGCTACTATTGATTCTAATAATTTGACAGTTTATTATCACTTAAGTTCTGCAGGAGCCGGAACATCGACGTTACATCCTGTATCGTCTGGATATAAAGGCACCGGTCCTAACTTAAGAAGAAAGAAGATGTTAGGTTACGTTTAATTCGTGTTGTTTGAGTGAAATTAGCCCGCTGTTAAAGGCGGGCTTTTTTTTGTACATAGTCTTTTAATTCCTCCGTAAACATTGAATTCACGTTAGCATTATGTGGCCTAATGTTGCCTTTTGCGTTCATTCTTTTAAATGTTTGATATAACCCGGGCGCGTTAATTTTCTTTTCTAACAAAGAAATATCTTGTTGCAGATTTTCATACTTTATCATATAATCTATTACGTTAACACCCTTTATATGGGTAATAAAATTATTTTCAGATAAAATTTCATCAGAACAACTATAAACATAATCTCTAAAAGATATTACTCCTTCAGGTAATTTAAGCGGTTGTCCATCAATTGATAACATTTTACCTCTAGGAAGAGGTCGTAACAGAGATTGATTATAAGAAAGATCATAAAAATATCGTGATATAATAACATCACAAGGATCTCTAGAAATTGAAACTTTTAAGTAATTATCCCATATATCAGATGGTATTAAATTTTTAATAGATAAAGCATCCATATGATTATAATACGGTTCTGAAACAAGGAAGTTTAAATTAGGTACATTCCATTGTGATTTTTCATAATTTTGAGCACATACATACCCCATATCTTTTCGAATTTGTTCGTCATCGTCAGATATGGGGGTTATAATATCGCTTTCACCGCAATATTTGGATAAAGCAATTTCAAAAGAAGTTCCAGCGACTTTTTTTGTTTTTATAAATATTACTTTTAATTTATGAGATACAATCACCCTACTGTCTAGGTTGTTTTGTAAACATTACACCGACATCAGCTAGCTGATTATTATATAGATATTCATGTGAGACTCTATGTGGATTGATGTCCCAACCGCCTCGTCTAACATATAAACAAGTTACTGTCAATTCATCGGGAGAACAAAGATCCCAAAGTCTCTTATATATGCATTCACATATCTCTTCATGAAAATGACATTCATCTCTAAACGATACAATATACTTCAACAAGCTGTCAATAGTAGGTATCTTTTTGCCTTTAATACTAATAAAAACATCACCCCAATCAGGTTGAGATGTTACTCTGCAATTAGATTTTAATATATTAGACTTAAATTTCCTTAATTCACTATCCTCGTCTATCGTTTCTTCAAATTCTAAAAGATCTGGACTTTCGTTATATGTATCAAACTCTATATCTTCACTTGCAGATAATTCTAAATGAGTATACTCTTTTGAGTTGATAGTCAATTCATGAGCTGTTTCATCTGGAAAAAACAATTGAACACTAATACCGGTTTCTAACAATTCACCCAAGTCTTCGATAGCTCTCTTTGCAATGTTATTCATTACTTCATCATCATTATCACCCATTTTTGTCATATTGAAACTATTCCAATATAATTTCATTGATTTAGATTCAACAATGTATTTGCTATTACAAGGATAGATGACTTTAGCAATTGCTGCAACTGGTTTGCCTTTGTTTGTTAATGCAGATACTTCATAACCATTCCAAACATCACAACCATGAAACGGTAATGAATCTTCACTGATTTCGAGATATTCTCGATTACTTGATCTTGGTTCTCTTACTAATAAACTTTTATCATATTCACCAGTATATGAACTTGTTTGACCTAAATGAGTATCAATATTTGAATTATCTAATTCTTGTAACGCCATAATATTATTATAATCTTTTCAGCTGCTTTTCAACTACTTTTTTTCTTTCTTTAACTGACCCGGTAAGTCTTGTTATAACATTTTTACCGTGGTGTATATGTAATATATTCTCTAAAACTCTTATTTCATTATCATATAATGATCCGATCATTTCTTCATCCTTTTTATTTGCTTTCCTATCTTTATCTTTTTTATATTCAAAATCCGGAACACAATAGAATATATGATCATATCTAGTTATATTCTCTAAAAATATTCCTTCAGCAAACGCTTTAACATATGGAGATACTTGATTAAGTCGACATAACCATTTTGTATATATAAATCCATCTAAAACACATCTATCAAATATACAATTACACCCCAACCCATTTTTAATATTCATATAATGACCAAAAGTTATCATTATTTGAGTATCGTCACTACCCTCGTTATTAATAGGATACCCTTTACTTTTCAATTCTCTTGTATGAGAGTCAATATTTTTTACTTCACCAGTTAAAAATTTATTAAAGTTTAAACTCTTTATTAAAGTAGTTTTACCGGAACATCCCGGCCCTGTAAAAGCTATAAATTTCGGATTTGGTTTATTCTGTTCAGCCATTTTATTTCACCGGGGTGATACATATGATTATATGTACTTCTCTTGATATTAACAGTGTTTTTTTCGAGATCAATTATTGCGTAGTGTTGAGTACATGTATCTATCCAATACATTCTATACCCGACTTGTTGAATCATATTCCAATTAGCTAAAACTGTATGACCACACATTTGATTGAGTGGTTTACCATCAATAGCAGCATAAGGGATATTATTGGACAGATATTTTAACCAAAATTCACCCCAAGGAGAAAACTGTTCGGATCGATCTAAATCATTTTCTATTACATCTTCAATATGTGAATTGAGTTTATTGTCTAATTCATCAGAATTGTAATTTTCCATGTTTATACCAGCATGTGAAAACAACCAATTATCTATTTGATATGTCCATAAAAAGTCTGACCACATATCTTGATCGATTACACTATTTACAGCATCAAATTTATCTTCTGACCAAGTAGATGATCGCCACGATCTATGATTTAATATATAATGTAAATCGTGGTTACCGATTAGAAATTTAAAATTTTCTCTACCATGTATTTCTTTTAAAAATTCTGCTGTTTCTTTAACATCTTCTGGTTTATCATAAAAATGGTCGAAATAGTCTCCGAGCATAACAAACTCGTCTACTTCACTTTCCTCTTTATTAATGATGTCCCAGGCAGGTTGTATTCTATTATGAAGATCCGGAATAACGCATAAACGCATATGAATATTATAATGTTTATACCTAAAATATCAAGCTTGTTTATATGATTTACCAATTAAATAATTTAATGGCCATTCCATTTTTAGGGAATACAAACCCTCTAGCTGGTGTACAAAAAGTTTTTCAGTCTGCTGCAGGTGGGGTGACTAATTTAATTGGTGGCATTACATCTACAGCTACAGGTGCCCTTGGTGGTGCTTTTGATTTTACTAAAGCTTTATCAACAGGTAATTTTGCAGGTTTAGGAAAAGTTGTAACTAATACATCTTCAGGTATTTTTTCGGGTGTATCTAATTCTATTACTAGTACGATATCTGGAATAACAGACCCCTTTAAGCGGGTAGAAGAATTAAGAGGAAATCTTTCTACTACTATTCAAAATACAGCAAAACTTCCAACTGAAACATTAAATTTATTAAACACAGATAAGTTAACTTCTAAAAATTTTATTGATGCCGCAGGTAATGCTATACCAATTGATTTAGCTAGCGTTAAAAGAAGCTCTGCTATAGATATGAACTTACCTCAAATTATTGGTTGTATAGGAGATAAGTTAAAAGATTTGTTAGGTGTTTTTACGGTAAGTTTAGGTATACCTACTTTAGATCAATTTAAAGTACCTCCTTTAACGGGGATTGGTGATAGTATAACCGAAGCTTTCGAAAAAACGTTATCTGATATACAGAATACTATTACAGGGACATTAAACGGTATAGAAGATGCTCTGTCTTTAAAGTTTTTAAATATGAATAATCAACAAGAACTTGGAAGATTAACTCTTTCAAAATTCTTAGGGTGTGAAACTGATATAAATTTAACAAAAAGAGATAAAGTTGATATAAGAAAAAACCCAGGGATAATAGAAACATTAACAGATACAAATGTACAAATATCAAAACAAGCTTTAGGTGATGCTTCAGTAAAAGAAGTAGGGCTTAGAACAGGTAAATTTTCAAAAGAAGGTAATTCATTTGAAGACATTCAACGCGGATTAAAACAAAAATTTAAAAATAGACAAGAACCATATGTAATGGGACCATATGATTTAGATGTTTCGATAACCCCAGATGAAATTATATCAATAGAACGAAAAGTATACGAATCAGAAGAATCCGATACACCAGATTAAAATGAAAGAATATTACGGAAATTATTTAGGTATAGTAATTCAAAACAACGATCCTTTAGGTAGGGGTCGTGTTAAAATTTTTGTACCTCATGTGTCTCCTACAGTATACAAAAATTGGAATGAAATACCAGAAGATAAAAAGTTTAAATTTTTAGGTGCAAATATCGATAGTGATTTAAACAACATATATGAAGACCTAAAAAAGATGCTTCCATGGAGTATATGTGCTTCTCCTATTACAGGTGAAATGAGTTCAGGTAGATTAAATGCTTTTCCAAATTATGCTTCATCATCTGATAGTAGTTTTTCTGGTATAAGCGGGTTTGAATCAGACCCTATTACAAATAAAGATAATAGTTCAGAATCCGGGCAACAGAATATTGATCTTATAGGTGAAAAGGAAGGTAACGTATATGAAAAATACAGATTTAAAGTTAATGATGCTTTTGATAGTTCAGAAAATAATGTAAACAATGTAAACATTAATTCGTTTGATTATACACCTAGTGTTTATTCTAATAAAGTAAAAGGTGCTTTTGCTGTTCCTTCTGTTGGTGCTCACGTATGGGTATTTTTTCATGATGGTGATCCTCTATTTCCTGTTTACTTTGCTGCTAGTTATGGTCAATTTGATTGGGATCAAATGTATGGTGGTAAATCAGGATATGATTACCCTGGTGGTTTTGAAAATACAAGCTTATCTGCATCTAACGAATCTGATATAGATTACTATAAAAACAAATATATTATAAACCAGAAAGGAGGGACCATAGAATTTGTAAATTCTGATTATAGAGAAAGTCTTAAGATTTCTGGTTACAATGGCTCTTTTAAACAATTCGCACTTAAAACAAATGTTGAGTTAGCTACTCATGATGATCAAAAATTAGTTTTACAAGATCAATATGACACAGTAAGAGGGTTTCGTAATATATACACGGAGAGAGACTTAGATTATATTGTAAGAGGCGATTATTATTTTAAAACAGGAAATCTTAAAGAAGAATATTTTAAAGAATGGCATGCTATAGTTGCAACTATAGCAAATATAAAACAATTATTCGAAACAAAAAGAGCTGAAGTATTAGAAGGTGGTCAATTTTTAAAATTAACTTCGACTTTGCAAGAAAGAGACGGTGATTTTGGTCCTTGTCCTGTGTGTAGTACAGGAAAAGAATACTTAGTAACTAACAATAAAGCAGCACGATTTAATCCGATAGGTGCTATGATAAATTTTACTACCGCAATGACCGGGTTGATACCCGATTTATCGATATTACCACCAGGGGTAGGTAAAGGTGCTAAGAAGACAAGCATACCACCAACAAAACGATGCCCTGTATGTGGTGGTTCTGGACTTAGTCCTAGTAGCCAAGACGGCACATGGGTACCTGATCCAAGAAAAACTATAGATGCATATAGAACCGAATATAAAAAACAAATAGTAAAATTAGCTGATATTGAGAAGAAAATGGGTCTTGGTGGTAACTATATTGTGGACGTGACTAAAAATAAAGTCGAAACAATAGGGTTGGTAATGAACGATTTTGGTAATGTTAGAGTTGATAGTGTAGGTAAAATTACAAATAGCTCTATAGCTCTGGACCCTCTTGGCGCTTTTGTTAGTATGAAAGAAAGTCCAATGTTTGAATATGTTCATGTTGATGATATGCCGGGTGGTTCTTATTCTTTAAATGTCGCAAATCGTTTTAATGTTACTGTAGGGTCGGGAGGCATAAGTATGAAATCATATGGTTCTGTAGATATATCAGGAACTATTACTAATGTTGCAGGAGAACAATTAAACCTTTCTTCTGAATTTGAAACAAATATATCAGGTGGAAAAAGATTAAGTCTAGAAGCAGATATCGTAACAATTAAAAATAAACAAGGTGGTCAAGTATTGGTTGATTCTAATTTCGGTGTAAATGGAAATGTAATTATTAAAGGAGGCTTACATGTTGATGGTGAACTGTCAATTAATCATATAACAGCACCAAAAGAAATTCAAGAAACAGAAGGTACCATGGTATATGGCACAACAGACGCGGCCTCAGTTATAGGTAGAGTTACTATTTCACGGGGTTCTTCTTCTGGTATATACCCTGTTATGGGTTCTATGGTTCCAAACTGCATAGCAACCTATCAACACTCTCATAAATTTTCTAATCTGCCTTTAGACTTGAAAGATGATAATAAGTTAGTTAGAATAGATGGAAAAAATAATGAAAACCCATTTACTAATCCTGCTAAGCCACTTGCAAATGTTAAGAAATAGATTTTAAAATATATTCTTGACACTCCAAAAAGCCTTTATCTTTTACATTACTAAGTCCTGGAGAATTATGAATAACATTTATAGGCATTGTAGTTAGTCTTAGACCTGCCTTTTTACAATCAATACAAAATTTCATATCATATTGATGAAAGCCTTTTATATTTTCGTCGAATCTAACATTCTTTTCTTTTAACTTTTTAACATTAACTGCTAAAAAGCACCCATCTAGTACGGCTACCTCTTTTGGGGTTGGTCCAAATGTTGTAGGGTAATTATAACCCCCATGAGGATGAAAAACAATGCCGCTTTGTGTTTCTTTTTTGGTTATTAAATGCCATAAAAACGGTTTTCTTTTTTGTATTTTACTTCCTCCTGCCAACCCAGCAACAGCAAACTCCTTTTCATGCAAAAAGGAGTTCACTGTTTCTAGAAAATTGACAGAATCAATTGTTATATCATCATGAACAAATATTATCGTATCTTTATCTTGGTATTTGTCTAAAAAATTATTGTAAACTTTTGTTAATCCTTCTTTATTTTGATCTTTAATATCTAAAAAATCAAGACGATGACCACTGTCTTTATTGGCGTGACAATCGTGAAGAAGTAAACTTTGATACAGATCTGTATCTGTAAAATAATCTTTAGCTGTTGTAGATACGATAATCGTTTCCATTATTCACCAGTTTGATCTTCGTTTAGCTCTGGAATAGTTGGCTTGACATCAAAATGTTTTTCAATTGTGTTAACAACGTCATCCACTTGAGCCAATTCTTCTAATCTGTTTTTAATTTCAACCGAAATTTTACTATGTTCTCCTACCCCGACTGGGGAGTTAAGATATACCTCTATTTCAGCTAATACCTGGCTACGTTTACCAACATATTCTGAATAGATACCCTTTACAAATTTATCAGCAGTACTGTTCATTAAAATATTTTATACTGTAATGCCGAGATTTCTAGCCATTTCTGGGTCTCTATCTTCATAATGTCTAACATGTAAAAAATCATTATCCACATCAAAGAATCTTTCTACATTTAAATGTACAGGACTATGGTAATTATAGTAGGATTTTGTTCCGGTTTGAGACATTGCAATTGCAAGCTCTACTGATAACCCTGTTGTGTATGACTCGTGTTTAATAGTTTCTTCACATAAAATTTCTAAATTATCTAAAAATTGTTTGAAATGATCTTTATCATTTAATTTTAAAAATACAATGGGGTCGTCACCAACAGAAATTCTTTCCATTTTACGTTTAAGATCGAATTTGTTTACTAATTCTTTTGTTTTTCGATCTGTTGCGTATAGAAGATTTAAAAGATTACCACCAAGTTCAAAATACACTCCCTTTCTAAAATGTTTGCTTAACGCTTCTTCATTCATTTTTTCACCTTCATCCCTATGATACATAATATCAGTTTGAAGATGTAAAACTTTTGTATAACCAGCTTCATAAGCTTCATGTAACCCATATCTTGTAGCTTGTAGAATAGTGGCAAACCCGGTATCTAAGTTATAATTTTTTGTAAAGGAAGTGTCTGTATACTTTTTAATATCAACCACTTTAATATTATCTTTTTTAACAATATCTTCTGGTTTATTAGTAACACAGAAAAATTCAACGTTTTTTAATCTGTCAGAAAGATCAGAAAAATTCTTATTATACTCCTCAACCCACTCGCTATGAATAGCGGTGGTCTCTACACAAAAATCACTCATGGTTTGCCTTGCCCTCTATACGGCTTTTTATAAAGTTTTGATTTCTTATTAGGTGACCAATTTTTAGAAACTTGACCTTTTCTCTTTTTTGGGGGTTTTCCGAATGTTATTTTTGTTGAACAACTATTTTTCGCCATGTCTCTATATTAAATTAAACTAATAAGAGATCAAGGGTTTAATGATGAATTATTTTGTATTTTCACCATGTCGATTTGTATCTGTGTTATTGCTTTTTGTATATCAGAAATATTCCTCGCGTTTTGATTTACAGTATTTTGCATAGCTGTAAGAATAATAACTTGTTTTTCTACATCATGCATTGTATCATGAATCTTTGAAAAGTCCTCTTTTGATGGAAAAAGTGTTTGTAAATAAGCTAAAATCGCTAAACCTATAATTGGAGCTAATTTTAAAAAAGTATCTAGATTATTAAAGGATACTTTTTGTTGTATACTAGGCATATCTAGTATTTATACGATAAGACCACCAAAAGTAAGTCAATGCGAGAGACATAGTTAACCCAAAACCGTAATTTATTTTAAACCAAAAATCGGATTCTTGTGAAAATGCTAATCCCAAACCGCCAACGTTACCTGCTATTTGTAAAACACACATTGCACAGGAAACATTTTTTGAACTTTTATTTTTATAAATTTTGTAAACTTGTGGAGCAAAACAAATAGCAAAGCTTAAAGACATCATTGCTCCAAAAAACATTACTAATGGATCATTCATATTCTGACCTCTTCTGTTACAGTTAATTTCTTACATTTGATGTTATTTTTTCTTAAAAAATCTACACCGCTAGTATTTCTATATGCTTCTGAATAAACTACTCTTTTTACCCCTGCCTGTATAATTAATTTAGCACAGTCGAAACAGGGACTCATAGTTAAATAAATTGTACACCCGTCGCTACTGTTTGTACTCTTAGCTAACTTCATTAATGCATTAGATTCTGCATGAAGTACTTCAGGTTTAGTTTGTAATTTATTTTCAGCTCGTTCTAAGAAACCTTCATTTACAAACTCACAAGTGTTATCATAACCAGCCGGGGTACCATTATAACCATCAGAAATAATTTGTCCGTTTTTTACGATAAGACAACCAACTTGTTTTCTTTTTGCTTTTGATAACAAACCCCAAAGGTTGGCCATTCGCAAATATGTTTCGTCTAACTGTGATTGCTTTGGCATATTAATTCCATTTTATATCATCGTAGTTATCGGCATACGCTTTTAACTCGTGTCTTGGAGTATCTCCTTTTCCAGCTGCTCTATTACCACCGGTATTAATTTTAGAAGGTTTTGCTTTTGATTTTGCCGATGGAATAGATCCTTTCGAAACTTGAGAATATGGTACTTTATCTTTACTCATACCCGTATTATAGCATTTAACTTTGGAGATTCAAGTTAAATAATCCATTCTTATCTCTTTAGAAAGATGATATAATAAAGCACACCGTTATACCATCAAATAAAATTAAAAGACTAACGGGAGAACAACGGATACAACGAGCAATTACCTATCTTTTCCAGTATTTGTGTTCATAATCAGGTTTGTTTTGTTCAAGGATCGCGTCTGTCCATTCTGATGTGATTTTTGAATGGTTTAGTAGGTGATTACACGTGTTGGTATCTTCGTGGGGCTCCCATCTTCTAGCCAGAGCATATAATTGATTTTCTTCATATGATAGCACATTAACTAATTGACAAAACTTTTTTAGGAGTGATCTTCTCGGTGGAGGGTTGATTCCCCTTTCTATTTTACGCCACATATTCTTTTCCACCTTAAGCAATTTGCAAAGCTTTTCTGTATCTTTAAAAAGTTTTTTCCTCAGTGTTGTAAGATATAAATGGAATTTCAAATTTATGCAGATTTACCAGTTAATTGGTAAATTATCTTGAAATATTTAAGTGGAGCCAGCTCTCGGATTCGAACCGAGGACCGACGGTTTACAAAACCGTTGCTCTGCCGGACTGAGCTAAGCTGGCAAAAAACTATTTAATGGTACGCCAGGCACGACTCGAACGTGCGACCCACTGCTTAGAAGGCAGTTGTTCTATCCAACTGAACTACTGGCGCATTACACCAAGGTTAAGCTAGCAACAACGCAATTCAATACTACCATAATTGCAATAATTACCCACCAAAAGATTTTTTGTTTTTTAGACATTTAAAATGGTACCGATGAACGGACTCGAACCGTTACTCCTTCGCAGGAAGCAGATTTTAAGTCTGCCGTGTCTACCAATTCCACCACATCGGCTAATTAGAGACACCACACTAGCAAGTTAAGAAATAATATAAACCAAATATCATCCTTAGCTAACTCTTTCATTATATGCCATGTTGTGCTCATGCGTATATTATAATTTAATCCTTATTTCAGTCAATGGTCTTTTTATCAAAAATATCTGCTTCGCCGATATCTATGAAATATAGAAGTCTCAAAATTTTTGTAGTACCGTGTTCATTAAATTCCTCCAAGGGGGAAGTATTATTAAAATACCCATGAGGGGTTGTTAAGAACTCTTCTACCATACTATCATCAATTAGTTCACAGCATTCGTTTACCAAATTAGTAAACTGAATAAGACTGCCTTTTTTAACTTTAAGCATTTATCTTTTTAACTAATTCTTCTTCCCCGTTTTCATTGGTGCGTGAAAAGCATGCTACCACGCCCCTCTTTTGTACGACTTGACTTGCCATATCATTTGCAAATATTATTGATTCCATCAAGCAATCTGTTTCCAGATACTTATAAACCAAAGCTGCAAGAAATGAATCTCCTGCTCCACAAAGATCAAAAACTTCTACTTCAAATGCTGCATAAATGCAATCTTTCCATCTACAACCTTGCTTACCTAGCGTAACAATTAAATTTTCTTTCCATTCTTCTTCGTTTATTTTACCTTCTAAAGCTTTATACTCCGGTTCATTTATTTTTATAGCTTTTGCTTTTTTACAAAAGTCTCCAAGAACTTTTTTTGTGTCGATAAAAACGTTTGGATTATTTTCACAACAATGTCTAATAATTGATTCTGTTACAAACCCTTTACAATAATCTGAAATTACTATTGCGTCGTAGTCTTTTGGGGAATGCCAACAACTACCAGCAACAACCCCTTCTTCTGCTTCATCACCTTCATCCACCCTTAAAAATGTATGATTGGTTTGTTCGTCTACATATCTAATTTTATTCATCTTCTTTTCTGTATTGTGAATAAAATCTACTTCTAGACCTAAAGAACGAAAATTCTTTACAACATTACCAGCCATACCCATATCAACTACAGTTTTAGATGGTAATAATACAGGTGCAGGAACATCAGGACACAATCTGGTTGCCTTCCCATAAATGAATGTATCAGTGCATAAGTCGCCTATTACTAAAACTTTCTTTTTCATATTAAGTAGCTCATTGTTAAATTTGTTTTGTATTGACAAGAAGGCATTTTATCTTTTATTTTACTTAACTCGTCTCTACCAATAAAACCTTTCCTGTAAGCTTCACCTTCAATACAACCAATCATTGTTTGGGTTCTGTCTTGTATAGATTTTACATACATACTTGCAGCAAACATTTCATCGGGGTTTCCTGTATCAAACCATGCGAAATGGCTATCTAACTCACTGTAACAAAGCAAGTCTTCTTTCAAATAACTCTTATTTAAATCTGTTATTTCTAATTCTCCCCTATCAGATGGCTTTAAATTTCTTGCTCGTTCTCCTGCTGTTTGGTCGTAGAAATATATACCTGTAGCCGCAATATTACTCAAAGGACAGTCTGGTTTTTCTTCGATAGATTTTACCATTTTCTTACTACCTACTTGTTTGGTTTCTATTACCCCGTAATCTGAAGGATTTGCAACTTTATATCCTACTACATGAGCCCCACAATCTTTTGACCATTCAAAAGGTTGAATACCTGTGAAAATATTATCACCTAATATCAAACAAACGTCTTCTGCACCCTGCCATTCTTCTGCTATTATTAGAGCTTCTGCTATGCCTTTAGGTTGGATTTGGATTTTAAATGTAAAATTTAATCCAAGATAAGGTTTACCTTTACCGGTTGCTTGTTTGAATAATGTTAATAAATTCGGGTAACTTAACCCATTAGTGATAATCATTATATCTTTAATACCCAACTTAATTAAAGTGGTTAATGGGTAATAGATAGTAGGTTTATCATAGACAGGTAGGAGCTGTTTTGAAACAGTTGTTGTTGAAGGGTAAACTCTTGAACCTGTCCCACCTGCTAAAATTATGCCCTTCATTTTTTATTGACAGTATCTTTAATTTTTTCAATAATAAACTCTGCTAAAATTAGTCTCCCTGATTCAGAAGCCATATTTAACTGCTCGTTTTCATCATTAAACTCTTCTAAAATTTGTATTAGCATTCCTGATGTGTTTAACCATGTTGCTAAGTCTTTATTAGACATCATACTCATATTATAACATCAATCCAAAAAAAACCAAGCAGGCTTACCTACAAAGCTACAAGTACCACCACATACATCGCAGCCCCACCAAACAGCCTGCTTGGTCAAAAATATTTATTTCAAGCTAAGATAATACAAGATCTTTTTCATAATGAGTATCATAAAGTTTATGAAAACGCTCTAACTTAACAGGGTGTTCGTAATTTAAAAATTTGTTTGGATTAATTTTGAATCCATTTGAAAGTAAAATATTTCCAATTATAATATCCTCCACTCCAAACTTTGCATATTTCTCTTTGCCTTTATAGTCCACCAAGCACTGCACGGCTTTTTTACTCAAAATAACACATTCACCTGAACAATATTGTGTTGGAATTTCACCCGTATATTCATCTCTTACTTTGTAATTCTTTTTATGAAGAAGAATTTTTCGAGTAGCCTCTTCATCTTCAACAATAATCTTTTCACCTACATAATCACCAGAAATCTTGTGATCTAAAAATGTATCTATGTTATATAGAAATGTATCATCATCAATTTTTAATACATGAGTGTAATCTTTATTAACAATTTTTTTCAATACACCGAATATTTTTTTGTGAACGTTATAAATTGCATCTGGTGTCTTCAAATAGACATCTGTAAAGGATATACCATTTAAACTGTTATGTTTTGATGTATTTTGGTTACCACCATAAACAAAAAATATGTCCATATTTTTAGGTGTGTGCTTCAAAAATGAGTTTAAAGCAGCTATTTTATAACCTATATTATTTTCGAATGTAGGTATGATTAAAGCGTATTTTGTCATGTTTAATATTATTTTTTAATGTATGGTATATGGTACCTTCGTCGGGTGTAGGGTCAAATTTTGAGAAAGTTAGCTTACTAAAATCAAAATATACATTCAAGAAAGTAAAAATTTCTATATCAGTAAAAATACGATCATAATTATCGATATAGTGTTTTATAGCTGATATATAACTATCTTTTATGTGTTTTAATTTTTCTTTTACGAAACCAATAATGCATGGTGACGCAGACCAATATGGTATTTCTTTATCCCAATAATTTTCAATAAATTTTCCGGGTTCAATACCAATATATGGTATACCGGTGATATACCCATCTGTTCTACCTAAAAGATCAAACAATTGCTTGCCTAGTTGTGGGTTGAACACTGCATCTTTATTTTTCGGGTACATCTTATTCCAATCTTGCGACTTTATGTCGTGCCATGCACCACCTAAATCTTCAGGAATGTATGATTCATTGCAAAGACCGGCATCTACCCATATAATATTTTTGGTATCTAAAGTAATAGAATCCAACATGTAAAAAAGTTTTGCTGTAGTAATCATTGGGTTCCAACAATACACACCAGTTGGGTTGCGATCTACTATTTTTTTACTATATTCGAATAATTCATCATAAAACGGGTGTATTTCCCGGGTAGATTTATTTTTAAAAATTGGTAACCTATCCACCTTTCCTTGTAAATTTTCGCAAATTAATTGTTCAATTTTAGGATTGCAATAAACAATAATTGGTTTGTGTAGATCGCATAAAGCTTTGATTCCAGTGATATAATGGTCTGGTGTAAAGTTTCGTGTTAAAGTGGAAGTACACCCGTCGGGGGTATAGGTTTCAACTTCTTCTACTGCGGTGACAATAGTGTCGATCATTAAAATAATATATGTTAAATCCAGTGAAAATCAAGGAAAAGGCGGCCCGTAGGCCGCCTTGATAAACCTGATTATTAGTCGATTTGAACGTCTATAACTTTGTGTTCCTTCTCCTTTTTTCGAGGAGCTGTTATAGTTAATACACCATCGGAGAGTTTTGAAACGAACTTGTCTACATCAAAATCCGAAGGGTTTAAACGGAATGACCTTGTATATGTTTCTTCTTTTGAACCAGTTTTGGAAGTAATGGTACGCTTAGCTTCAACATATGCAACGTTTGTATCCTCATTGTATGTGACCTTAAGATCTTTTTTCTTCACACCCGGAAGATCGATCTCTACATGAAAGTTTTCTTTACTTTCATTGAAACGAATATTATCGTTAGAAAAAGATTCAGGTGTAAGAATGCGATCGAAATCATTAAAAATTTCGAATATTGGGCTGTACCGTCCCGCCCGTGGACTTGCTGTCAATTTATTTATTAAGTTATTCATGACAACAATATTTAAGCTCATAAACCTGGGAATTCAAGTAATATAAATATTCCCGCCAACCCACCGCCTTGAACCAATAGGTTTATGCGCCTTCAAATCTATTTATATAAAATCGTAAGAAATAAACGTCTTATCCTGTTCATCTAGAAGATAATCCAGCTGGAAATCTTCGCAGTGTTTTAAAGTGAAATCCATATCACGAAATAACATTGGTTGAAGCACGTATCA